>Ga0180437_10003290_pt1 | contig 24239 bp, 37 predicted proteins | sample SS_ome_4_FD_132410 | JGI IMG/M metagenome (GOLD analysis project Ga0180437, IMG submission 132410) | Hypersaline lake sediment archaeal communities from the Salton Sea, California, USA - SS_3_D_1 metaG | ecosystem: Environmental > Aquatic > Non-marine Saline and Alkaline > Hypersaline >... | reverse complement strand
TTCAGGGCAGGGCTTAGGGATCGCACACGGCACTAACTCAATGTCGTCTCTTTCCGATCCAAACTCCCAGTCCATGAAACCAATCTCACTATTATTCAAACTCATCGCCTCTAATTCCTCAAGAGATATTTCATTCCGTGCCTCTGTACGAATCCTCTCGAATTCCCCCCAAACAAAATCACAGTTCCCGCTTAAATGAGTGCCGTCTGGGTAACTAATATACGGGGCCGTGAAATCATCCTTATTCAGTGCAACCCAGACCATGAAGACCCATAGGCCAAGATTGCTCACAATAAAAACAATGTCCTTAGCTTTTTCCTTCTCGATGTTCATCCTTTATTTTCACCTCTACAAGTCGTTTAATTGCCTCACTTCGTTTATGGGGTAATTGGAAGATCCTGATTAAATCATTCAACCTAATAGTTTCCTTCCCGTGGTATGTGTGCAATAGGTTTCTGTGTTTCTTCAAAACAGAATCCGCAATCATCTCGTTTTCCAGCATCTTCTTTTTCCGTTTCACGAAGGCCTTACCCAAGCCCTTTGTTTCATATACTTCCTCGGTCTCTTCGTTAAGTTGGGAGGTGAACCCGTCCTTTTTCTTCAAGTATGCGTTAAGCAATTTCTTCTTGGGTAAACGTAACCCGATTTTGGGTATGATCACGATTTCCCCATTACTCCGAAACTTGGGTTTCTTCTTGTAGGTGTCACCCGTCCTAGGATTATACTGTATCTTATAGTGCTTGAGAAAACACGTTTTGTTGGGATAGTCAATATAGTCGGTGATAAATAAACTATGTGCCAGGATCCGTAACTGGATGTCCACAAAGTCGGTGGTTGGCACAGTCATAATCAGGCCAATGTTTCGGTGGCGGAAAGTCTGCCCGACTTTCCCCATCGCAATGTTTTCCTTTTGATGCCATTCCCTGTTACTCATCCCAACCCCCGCCTCATCATAGACAACGATGTTGCCTGGTTTCAATTCCCCTGGTTTATTCAATAACTTTAAAAACTCTTGACTACTGAAAACAACGTGGTTGATGTTAAACTCATGGTCGGCGAGTTCCCCGATCCTCAGGCTCGCCAAGCTTTTCCCCGACCCAGTTGGGCCAGTGACAAATGCTATATAGTTCTTATTAAGTTTTAGTAATCGGGTTCTTACATAATCAATAAAGACACTCATCAAGCAACCTCTTCAATATCCTCAGTAAATATCTTGGGCGTCACAAGGTTTTGTTTCTTGGCGATCATCAACAAGTTTCTCAACCGATAATGTAGGTTCTCGATTTCATTCCCATCTTGTCGGGGGTGATAATCTTTCTCGAAGTATGGGTAAAGTAATGTTTCCAACATCATTACCCCCGCATTAACTTTATTTAGTGCAGTCTTGTCGGAATAAATGTCGTTGTTTTGATGCAACTTGACTAACCCCGCCAGACTATTTAGTAGTAAGTCCTCATGTTCTCTCTCTATCTTACCCAAAGTCATCACCAATAATTTCTTTGTAATCCCCAAAGTTAATAAAGTTCCTACTCATATTTTTGCGTGTACTCATTTCTGAGTAGGAAGTGGAAGTTGGAACCCCTTCGATGGGCCGACTTTGCAAAAACCAGCATCTTGTAGGAGGCCAAGGTACTGATTCATACGCATCATGGCCTCTACACTGTATTCCTTGGGGTCTGCCTGTAAGCTAATGGGCCTCTCCCCAACGATTTTATCCGTCTTACGATAGAGTGTCGTATATGCCTCAATTAGGGTACCCCATTCACGTATCTTTTCTGGTTTGCGGCGATTAAGACTAACCTCCATTTTGCCGAGGAGGTTCCAACACAAGATCATACTCGTTTCTATGTCTTCTCTAAAGCGATCAAGTTGTTGTAGCCTTGACCCAGCAAAGGGTTGGGTGTTATCCATCACTGTTTCATCACCCCCAACCCCATCGCCTCTTGGGACTTAGCAACAATCCCAGATTGTTGTTGGTCTTTCGCAACTTGGCCACATGTTTTTGCGAGTTCAACAAGTTGGCCTTGACAACTTCCCTCTTGCACTTGCTCCAGGATCAAGTAAGCCGCAACACCCATTGCCATGAGCACGGTTGCCATTGTCAACAAAAACTTTATGTCAACTGGTTTTCTTTCTTCCTCTTGAGCCTTTAGTTTCTCTGAACGTATACGATCCTCTACACGCTGGGGGTCAGTCGAACTAACGTAAAGATCTTTTATATCTTCGAAACTCACGCCATCATCATGACCCCAGACCGTTGGCATGACAACCAATCCATTCTTTAACCAACCAACTGCACGCTGATTAATCCTGAATTCACCAAGCTTTTTGACTTTATAGAACTCATCAACTCTTTCCTTCACAGGGATGAACTCAAATATTTTATCTTTGTTCATGTGATAGATTAATCTTTGTCCACGTATCTTTGCAAATACTAAAGTATTACTCATCCAACCCGTCCAATAATTAATCAGGAAAGCGTACAAAAAGAAAAACAAGAACCCGATGAAAGAAACCAGAAATAATGTACTCAGTTGCAACCCCGTTGCCCGTAAAACGAACGTGACAAAGTTTTGATCTAAGACAGGATATGCATAGATAAATCCGCCAAGCACGACAACCATTGCAAGAATAGTCTGAACCCATTGGGGTTCTTTCAAAAAATCATATTTTCCTTCGCTCATTTTGACCTACCAAATAGCTTACTGAATAATCCCCCCTCAGCCTTAGACCCCGTGTCATGGGTGCCGCTAATAACTGATTTAGTGACCATCCATTTTCTCTCGTTTCCACCACGGGCCCTAGTCTTCTTCATGAAAGCATGGATCCTCTGATTGGCATCATCCAATGCATCCTGTTTGTCTCGCTCAGCCTTCTTAAGAGCGAGTATCGCCCGACTTAAAACCTCTTCCTGTTCTTCCCGTGGAAGATCTTTTATCCGTTCCTTAATGCGGTTGATCGCTTCATAGTTGATGTGGTACATGCTGTTAACCATTTCAACCTCACCTTCAAGCAACTCTAGTTTCCTGAATTCATAATCTTTACTTAAGTTGCCGAAAACATAGTTTGGGTTGTCAACACCCCAATTCTTTAGTTTTGCCGTCTGGGGGATATTCCCATCAATATATTCGCCCGTCTCAGGGTCTACATCAATAACTCTGTCTTCGCTGAATTCCCTTACGTATTCTGATGTCTCAGGGGCGGGTTCAGCGACTTGCATTGCCAGTTGTTCACGTGCAGACGCATCGGTTTCATCCTCATATTCATGTTCAGTCGTCATGGTATCTCAACTCCCTTCGTAGAACTTCACGAAAATATTCTGATCGATTGCCATAATCAAAACGGTCTAAGTAGGCATCGAGTTTTTTTAGCATCTTTGTAGGTAGACTAATAGTGACAGGTTCTAACACCATTTTATTAATTATTATGAACAGTTATTAACAATTATTATTTGTTCATAACGATTAATATAAAGTCTGTAAAAACCCCGACTATATATATACAAAAACTAGTGTAAAAGATAAACGGCAAGTTTTGCCAGAGGACAAAAATGCGAGTGTTAAAAGACAAAAAAGGACTGGGTGCCATGGGCATTGTGACCCTTGCCGTGACAATAATGATCGGCGGCGTTGTAGTCGGGTACGTGTTTAATTCTTTAGACACAACTGGACTTCCAACATCAGCCGTTACGGCGATCAACAACACCCTAAACAACACGACCACGGGATTGACCTTGCTGGCCGTAGCCATTATAGTGGCCGCCGCTGTGTTCATCCTAGGAATTATGGGAGGTAGATAGATGATGAGACCTTTAGGGCGAAAAGGAGCTGTTGGAGCAATGGGCCTTATAACCCTAGGGGTTGCCATCATGATTGGTGCATATGTCACAGGTACCGTATGGAATTCGGTAGCGGGTGACGCCGCATCAGTCACTGTTGACGGTCGAGTAGAAACCCTATTAAACAACACGCTAACCAATGCGGGAACGGGTTTTACGTTAATGGCCGTGGCAATCATCGTCGGAGCCGCCATTTTCATCCTAGGGATAATGGGCAGTAGAAGCTAAGACAACCTGTAGAATGTGGGTTTGTTGTTGTATTACAGGGGGTGAAAGCTAGATGGAAATCCATCTATTGTACATAGTATGGTGTACAGCTCTAGTTTTCACCGTCCTATCTTACTTTGCTAAGAATAATCATGCGTTCCCCCTGATTGCGGGGATAGCGTGGATTTTGACTGCTATGAGTTTCGGGGAAGTTACTTATATTGGATTCACTTCTATGGGCACCCCTGTTAGTGATACTATACAGGCGGGCGACCCTAATACTGCTGGACAGGTAGCCGCCATCTGGTTTTTTGGCGGTCTAGGGCTTGTCATGATTATTTTGACGGGCGGATGGGTTTTAACTGGTACGAGGGTTGGAAGTGATGTCTAGGAAACGTTTTAAATTACCTGATTTAAAGCTTTGGACAGAAGTTACGGATAACGAGGAATTATATCGTGAGGTTAAGAACTTCATTAAATGGAGGCGTAAAAGAAGATGAGGATCCCAAAAACCAAGGAAATCTTGAGTGGCTCGTATTATATTGGGCTTACTCGCTGGGATAATAGTTTACCCCGTTTGGGGCAGTTAAAAAAATATATGAGGTGAAATATATGCCAAGAGTTAAAGGACATCTTAGGAAAGTTAAGGGAAGCAGGAAGAAGGTTCGTGTTAGGGGCCACATGAGAAAAAAATAGAGTGCGTCTTGGGGATAAGTGAAAATGACAGAGACACCACCAGCTAAGGTACCGACTAAGGAGCAACTACAACCCAAACAAGTCCAAGAGGGATATAAAACCCCCCTTCCTGGTCGGCGGGGCAGGATGTCGCATAAAGACATTCAGCGGCAAGCCAGTAAAGATGTTAATGTTGTAGTAGAGAAAACAGTAGAGGGCAAGAAATACAGGGTGATGTATAATAAAGCTTATCCCCAGGGCCGAGTTTTTATTGTTAAGGCGTGGAATGATGTTGGATTTGCCCCGCCAAAGGATGCGGCTAAAGTTCGTAGGGCTCATCATGGCAGGGTTATTACTGGTTGGATAGAACCCCCAGACAGACCTAGAAGCCCTCAAGCAGAATTGAGGAAAGTAAAGGAGGCGGAAAGAGCGAAGAAACCGTTAACTCCTGAAAAACAATTCTTACGTCAGGTCGCCGAGAAACAGAGGATTGATCGTCTCGGCGGGCCTGAGGCAGTTGCTAGGGCGGCTGAAAAAGAACGTTTAACTAAAGAGTATAAGACACATGCTTTTGTATATAAGGGTAAGAGATATTTTGGTGAGGCGGCGGCTGAGAAGCGTTTACAGCTTAAGGAAACAGCAGAAAAATACGGTCATGATGTACCCGCCCCTAAGCTACCCATACCCAAGATTGAAGAGAAAACAGCGGTCGTCACTAAGCCCGTTGTTAAAGCCCCGAAACTTCCTGAGCCCAAGATAGAGGAAGGGGTTGGGGGGGTTGTTAAGCCTGTGACTAAGGAACCTGAGGTTATGGTTGCGGGTTATCCAGGCGGGGTTAGCTTGATTGGCCCTGTTTTAGCTGAGGCCAGGAAGAAAGAGAAGGAAGATCCCCAGCCCTTTGTAACCACTACTGAAAGTGAACTCTATAAATATCGTCAACTAGACCCTCTTGGGAAAGTAGTCTATAAGGCTCAAGAGTTCGCATCAATACTTCCTTTCGTAGAAAAACCCAAGATAGACACGAAACCCAGGACGGCAACAACAATCGAGATGAGTAAGGGACAGTATGAAACATTCACTAAGTTAAGAGCCCCCCAGGCTCAGGTCTTCAAGTATGAAAAGGCTCCGACTTGGGAGGCGTATCGTTATCAATTACCCCAGAAAGATATTGAAAGATTATCGCCCGTACAGCGGGGGATCCTTAAAACAGACGTGTTAAGCGAGCAATATCTTGGTACTTCTTTCACTATTGATCTTAGAAGATACCATGCTGAGAAGCCACGACATAAGCAAGCGTATGAAGAATATGTTGCCGCTGAAAAGAAGTATAAGAAACAGTATGCAGGGGGTGTTACTACTTATCAGAAAAACATTGCTCACTTGAAGTCTTTATCAGAGAAGTATCCAGACGACCCCCAACTCAAGGTTCAGATTGCCCAACAAAAACGTGAGTTAGGGGAATACGTGGAAGAGGGTAGGAAGGGAGTAGAGCAGTACGAGAAGGGTAAGAAGGAGTATAAGAAGTTTATGGCTGAGTACCGTAAGACCCCTGAAAGATTAGAGAGGGAAAAGAAGAAAGAGTTAGCGGTCAAGAGCCTCATGACGGCGGGGGTTGTTAGTTTGGCGGCGGCCCCAACGGTTATTGCTGGGGGCACGTTAACAGGTGCCGCCATAGACTTAGGCACTACAGTTATTGGTTTGGGTGTGGCTGAGAAGGGGGCGGAAGAGGTTAAGAAGGAAACCCGTGAGGTTACAACCGAGGGGATACATGTTGCCGACATCGGGGGTTTTGTTGGCGGGGTGGTGTTAACAGGCGGGGGGATGGCGATAACAAGGACGGTCGCCCCCAAAACAAAGTCTGTTATAACTATACTTGAAAAGGATCCAACCAAGACAAAGTTTTTGGTTGGGGACGATGTTGCTAAGCTAAAGTCCACTGGCAAGTTTGAAGTTGTGGAATCAAGCATATTTGGCAAGACTCGTTATCGTGGTGACTTAGACGTTGAAAATATTTTGAAGAGCGACCAGGTAACGAGCAAGATGTTTGTTACTCAAGAGCGGGCAGATCCTTATTGGCGTGGGATGGCTAAGTTGAAAGATAAGGCCACAACCAAGGTCAAGGATGTTTTCTTGAAAGACTCTAAAGAAGCTAAGTTGCTTAAGCAACGGGCTAAGACGCCTGAGATCCTCAAAGAAGAGGGTTTCCCATTGAAGTCTAAAGACAAGCCTGTTTTGCAGACAAAGTATATTGACGAGAAAACGTTTGGCGTGGACATACCCGCAACGGGGCCAAAGACATTACCTAAAAGAGTTGGTGTTAAGATAGGGGAACCCGCCAAAAAAATTATTAAAATTGATGAGCCCCTAACCAGGAAGAACATTCTAGACAAACTAAGAGGGAAGGACACGTATCTTTATCGGGGTGATAAAGAGTTTGTTTCTAGGTCTATTAAACAGGGTAAATTAAGAGCACCAATTACGGGCGAGCAAACGTTGTGGCAGACATACAAGATTCCAAGCTCACTGGCATTAACTACAGACACACCCCAAGCGGCACGTGTGATATATCGGGGCGGACTACAGGGGGTGCAAGCAAGAGGAGTTACTAGGAGCTTAACACGACCAATGGGTAAGCGGGCCTGGTTGCGTGGAAGCAAAACCCTTGCAGAAGACATAGCAACAGATACAAAAGGCTATCAAGAACTTGCGGGCCAGGTCGTAGATATACGTGGACTTGGCAGAAAGAAGGGGGTTGGTCTTGGACGCTATCAAGCCCCAGAAGGTTTGATAACTGTACGCAGTACGGCGGTTAAAGAATTCAAACCAATTAAGACACTTAAGCTAACAACCAGGAAGAGGACGAAAGACTATCTTGGATACGGGGGCAGACAACGTTTGAAGCTCAAGCAGAAGACAGAGGTTAAACTAAGGAAAGGCCAGCGGCTAAAACAACAAGTGGCAGACAAGAGACTAGAGAAACTTGAGGGCTCACTATCCCGTGTGGCTGGTGTGCTTGCGGCTAACATACCTAAGCAGACTACTAGGGCGCTTCTTGCCACTCAGACGGCTAAGGGTGTTACGGCGGCCACGTTATCGGACGTGGGTTTCAAGCAACAACGTAAGCAGATCCTTATCCAGCGTCCCCGTCTTAAGCGGGCAGAGAAACTAGAGAGGATACAACAACCCGTGCTTAAACTAGATACTGATCAAATACTAAAGACCGAGACTATACGTCCAAGTAAACAATTACAAAAGCTTGACCGTGTACTCAAAACTGGGGGGGTGACGAAGACTGAGCGACTCCCCACACAAAAACCCATTACGAGACTAGAGCGTATTGTGACTCCCAAGCCAATTAGTCGAACCAAGCTTGGCCCTCCGCCAACCCCCCCAGACATCATCGAACCGATTATACCACGGGGGCCAGGCGTGCCTAAGCCGCCCCAGGTGCGGGTGCCTGGTGCCCCGTTCTGGCTACCTAGTTTTGGCGGGGGCAGTGCAGGCTTGAAGTGGCTTAGACGCAGGAAATACTGGGAGAAAGAGAACCCAATACTAGAGGGAAAGAAAGCATTACAGAAGGTGTTAGAATGATAGGAAACAAAGGTCAAGGTGTGGCATGGGCTTGGGTGTACGCAACCCTGAGCATGGCTATCGTAGTCATAACTTTTATTGTGTTTGACTACGTGATATGGACTGAACTACAACCCCCTCTTGAGGATTTGGGGTTGAACATGAGTACGTCCTATATGACTGCTTTGACTACTACTTGGCAGATGTGGGCCGTGCCGTTTTTGCTTGCTTGGGCGTTGTATATGATTATCCAGGCAGTCAGGAGGGAGCCCCATCATGGCTTCTAAAAGAAGCGTTACACTGTGTTTAATGACACTCTTAGCTTTAGCTGGGTTAGCCTCAGCCGAATACTATGACTATGATGAGGGCTGGGCAGGGTTAGACTTTTATAGCACAGGTATGGGAACTTTCATTTACTTAAATGACACGACTTCCCGTGTTTGTTTTAATGTCACAGTAAAACGAACAGGAGACTTACGGGGAGCATGTGTACTTTGGCAAACAGGGAACTATCCTTGTGACGTATTAATTGGGCCAGTAGATGACCTCCAAGGCACATTACCTAACTCGTTTCACACATATGGACTATTCCCCGCACCTAATAGTGTAGACGGGGAATATAATTGTTCTGAGTTTATAGATACGCATCGGGTAAATGGGGGGGAAACTCTTAGTGTGTGCATGGTGGTTAATGAATCAACATGTACTCCCGCATCTCAGCATAACATTTTCCGTTTGACGTCAACCTATAGTGATGTCGATGGCGGTAGCACGCCCCGTTTACAGTTACCTTTTGGTGAGGTAGACGATAGCTTTAGTTATTTTTATCGGAGTAAAGAAAGCTCGACTTGGCGTAATCGCCCGCAAAGGACAGGAATGCTTAACGTATACTATACCGACCCTGATGAACATAGGCATTGGCTCGGTGATTCATACTCAGCGGCATATACAACCACTATTGACTGGGACGGAATACCCTGGAGCGGTAACAAGTTTACACATTACTTTGGTCAACAAATGAATCTGTCTTGGGTTAGTTTCCCTATTAACAGTTATGATTGTGATTTTTCTCTAAGATTAAATGTAACAGACGAAGATTCTAACACGGTACTTGCATCCATACCCTTAGATAACGATACTATACGAACATATAGTTCTTATACTTGGATTAATGTAACGTTTGATCCAGTTATTCCCTTTAACGACTCGCATAATTATTCGGTCATCATAGAATCCCCTACAGGTAGTGTAACCTGTGAACAGGGCATACCCGTTATGTCAACGATACATCAAAGTGACACCGACTTAGACGATCTAATTAATTTAACGGCGGGGTCTGCAAACGGATATGCATCTAATGGGTGGCCCTTTCAGATGTATTATTACGCAGAAGACGGGGAATGGGAACACCAAGACTTTGCTATGATGTTTGGTTTTGATAATGAACTCCCAGACCCCTCAGTTGATTTAACCATTGATGATTTTAGCACCGACCCGTTTTATCTTCCTAACTATGACCCAATCGGGAATAACTACACCTGGGAGTTTGAAAACTTTGACGTGACACTTACAGAGGGCAACCCCTTCATTGATGATGCCTGGTTTAATATTTGGACGCTTGCTACGGATAATGTAACAAGCACGCCTGAGCCAGCGGGCGAGGGCGTTAACTACCTAGACTGGAATACCACAACGGGTTACATGATGTTATGGAATACACCCGTTCAGGTTTACGTGAATGACACGGCGGGGAATGTGTTCAACACGTCCGCCGACCCAGCAATACTTTGGTGGAGTGCTAACAACCCAACATATAATGAGGAGGACGTGGCTGAGGGTACGGTACCCTTAAACATTAGTATAGGTGTGTTTGACGCAGACCAGGCTTTTGGTGAAACAAATAGATTCAGACACCTCTATAACTTAACGTTCTACAACTATAGCGGGGATCCCTTGCAGTTGCATGAGATGAATGTCACCTATGATGTTTACCTGAATTACACTATCGGGGGTACGGTTCCTAATTTTTATTATGACTGGGAAGGCCTAAGCAACAACTCCTATTATGTCTGGTATGTTGGGGTCGAGAGAAACGGTATCGAGAAACGTATTGGCCCCCTTGGATTTAGCACGCCCCAGATTACATCAGACCCGTTTGAATCGGGCGGTAGTTGTTTAACTGAGCAGGGGTATCGGTATCCTGTTTCGGTTAACAATAGTGTGAACAGGGTTTACGTTAACTTTACCAATATTTATCTAGATAGGGTTAACGAGAACCTAAGTAACGTACAGTCTACTTTCGCTGGTCAGGTATTCAGGGGTGAGAGCATGAAGTTTGACACAAACACCCGTAAAACCTTTAACCTGTATATTGGGGGGGATCATGTTAGCTATGATCATGACTGGTATACCCACGCCGATCCTGTGCCTAACCCCATTATAACTATTGAGTTGCATCCAACCTTGAGTGATTTAGAGTTGATTAACCCGTTCTATGATGTCGAACTTAAATACGAGAATGACAGTACAGACTTGTACCCAACCTTGGCATCGTCTACACATGCGGTTACTATCCTGTGTACCGACTACGCCCCAGACACTATCGATGTCGAGACACAGAATTGGACTTCCTTTAAGGTGTCTACACGGGAACGGGCTTTGCTTAGAAGTGAGCGGACGGATCCAGATAGTCTAGAACAGGAACGTAAGCTTATGATGGATGCATCGTCTGGCACGCTGGAATTCTTCATGGCCGAGAATAACACTGAGTTAGTTAAATGGTACTTTATACTAGAAGACTATACGGGGGATTTTAGGAAGAGCGGGCGTCTACGTATCAAATCTAATGTCAACGGTACGATAGAAACCATACATACCGAACCGTGGTACTATGATACGATACAAGATGTTTACTTGAAGAACGACACAGACTATTTGATTGAGGTGTACATACCTGGAAGTGATACTAGAAACTATGGGTGGATACATCCAATGGATGATGGATACCGAACTATTGTTGTCACAAGCCCCCCGTTAACCCAAGCGGTAGACCATTATGCGGGTTTGTCCTACTCGTTTTTAGGTAGCTACAATAATTCGGCGGTTGGTTTTACCTATGTTTACATGGGTACAGGTTTGAATAACGTGACCTTTGTCGTTGAAAATCTTACGGGGGATGAGGAATACCGTTCTATTTTGACAACAAACAATGGTAGTTTTAGTTTTACCGTGCCCCGTCTAAATACGACATACATGCTAAGAGCATACTTAGACATAGAAAATCATAGCATACTAGATCCATACATACCCTATGAAATGTGGGACACCTATGAGCGACTTAGGAGTATAAGTCTACCCAGCATCTTCAATGAAAGCAGTGCAGACGTTGAGCGGTTCGCTGTTTTCTTCTTGTTAATCTTTGTCTTACTAATAGGCGGTGCCGCTAATGCGGGCCTTATTGCACTGATTGGAACAGGTTGGTTAGCACTATCACACTTGTTTGGATTTATTGTAGGGCTATGGGAAATCGTTGTTTTAACCTTCCTATTCTCTCTTTTAATTAAAGCAGGAGTAGATAGACAAAAAGAGGTGAGGGCATGAGTTTTCGTAGTCTAGGGATAAGCATATTTATCTTGTTGTTTTTTTTCACCTGGGAACTTGCACCCATAATCAATGCAAGCATCCCAGACAACAATAACCGTGTGTTTGGGGTTCACTATGCCCCTAGGTCGCCAGGGGACACAATTAACACAACGAGCGTTATTGCGGGGGTTCAAACACTGGACTTGTTGGATGCCCCAGCAAACGAACATGAGAACGAAGGGGGATCATTTAGAGACATGAAAGTAAGTAAGGTTATAACCAACATCCTTATTAACAGTACAACAGGGTTTGCTCAGTTCATTAAAACACTATTAAACATAACAAATAATGCATCGGCAACTGCTTGGCTTATAGACCTATTACAATGGGGCTTAATCCTTAATCACGCTTGGGCATTATTCCAATTAATCACTGGACGAACCTTTGGAGGTGCAACATAATGCCTGTGTCCTGGGACTTGCTTATGGGCGGCTCAGTGTATGATGCAATAAAGGAAGTGCTCCTTTCAACATGGGGAAACTATTTCTATGTTATCTTCTTTGGAACGGTATATATCATGCTGTACCTTAAGACAGAAGAGTTAGGGGTTCCAACAATTGCAATTTGTTGGTCAATGGTGTTATATGGTGCCTTTTTCCCTGGAATGGTTGCACCAGGAATTATGACTATCGCTTTTTTCGTTGGGTTAGCCGCTATGGCACATAAAGTAATAAGCCCCGCAAAATAGGAGGTGAAAAGATGGGTATGATAAAGGATTTTTTTATTAAGCCAAGTGAAGAAGAGCTTGAAAGGAGGCGGAAAAAAGAAGCCGCATATGATGCCGCATACAATGTAGAGTATGATAAGGCAGTTAAAACCGAAGAAGCCCGATCACGTAAAAAGAAGCGTGAGAAAGAAAGAGAGAAGGCCCGTTGGGATGCAAAGTCAACATCGGAAAAAGCCAAGGCAGTCATTAAAAAGGGGAAGGAAAGAAGGAAGAGTATAGCGGCAAGCTTGAAGGAAAGTATGGGTGAGGGAGAACCGACTAGATATAAGAAGGAAAAACCAAAGTATTATGTCAGTGGTGGTAAAGCGTACCCCATAGCCTCCAAAAAGAAAACGAAGAAAAGCAGGAGCGGGGGTTTCCTTGGCTTTGCACGGGAATATGGAAGTACTGATGCCATGACTCCAAGCGATGTCCTAGACGGGTTTGGGTCTAGGAGGAAGAAGAAGAGTAAGAGGAAGGGCATAACCATTGACGACATACTAAGCTAAATGAAAATCAGGGCTCGGAATGCTAAGGCCGCCGTAGGGTTAATTCTATGTGTCCTACTACTTCTGGCTGTTTCGGGTGAGACGGCTACGTATTTCCAGCCTGTGTTTGTCCCAGAATATAATGAGAGTTTCACGGACATACGGGTTATCGTCTATAATGAAACGGGGGATGAGATACATAATGAGGTTTTTCTTTCCGCCACCACACGGACAAGTGCGGTGGTATACCTTAATAACGTAGACAGTTACGGGAATGTCCGATATAATTATACGCTTGAGTTGAATGTTTCGGGTACGTGGATTAATGCCCGTAACAATACTCAGGGGTATCTTAGCAGGGGTCAGACTTGGTTAGGTAATTATACGTTCACCGAGAATGTTTCCTGTAATTATTTGTTTTGTACCGTGCCTTGGGCTCAGTTAGCGGATGTACCCGCTGGTCTTGATGATGGGGATGATGATACTACATATGCTTGTAGTGATTGGGCGGCGTGTACAGACGATAGCTTGTGGGATGCGGATAAGTTAGACGGGGAGCATGGAGCGTATTATTTGGATGACACGGATACGAGTGCCACAACCGAGTGTAACGGGGATACGACTTACTTAGACGGGGATGGGGGTTGTGATGATTTAAGCGGGGTTTATCTAAGTACGACTGCCCTTGAGAATGTGACGGTTGGAACTATTGTTGGTTTCACTGCTTCATCGTATGACGGGGATATTTCGAGTGGCCCAGATATAGGTTATGTCGCCGCTAACAAAATATGTGACGCCGAGTATGGAGGCAGTTATTTCTGTACAGTGCATGAGATCCTCTATACACTAAGAATTAATTGGAGCTTCAGCGACACCTACTGGATAGCCAACGGCCCCCCTGGTTATACTGCTAATGCGGATGACTGCCAGGGATGGACTTCAAACGATAATACTTTTCTTGGGCCTTTCTGGAACTTTGACGGGAATGCTCAGGGAGGCTATGGACGACTTACTAATTGTGCTCAGCTCAAGAAGTTGGCATGTTGCAAACAATGAAAAAACTATTGATACTATTATTGTTGGCGGGGGTTGGCTGGGGTGCTACTGCCCATTATGTTAAGGATCCCGCTAACTGCCCGTCAACGGATGCAACCGAGTTCCCAGGCCAGGATTGCTCGCCGAATGAAATATGTGGTGATAGCGGGGGCATCGCCCAATGTTATGACACAGACACTTTAACGGCCCCAGGCAGTACAGACACAAGTAACACGAACTATAATTGTGAGGATACTTGTGACGGGGGATATATTGTCAACTGTTTTGTTTCCGCTGATGCCGCATCTCCTTACTGTGATAATTCAGGGAATTATTGGTGTGACCGAAATAGCACTTGTTACTCGACCCAGTTAAGGGATACGACTTGTGTTGCAAGTAAGTTTGGAGCCTCTAGTTGTGGTAATTGTCGGAGCGACTACTTGAACTGTGACACAGACAACATAGACTGTGAGATAGACCCTGGGTCAACGTGTGATAACCAGGCCACGTTTACGGGTTGTGACTGTGTAGGATCTGGGTGCGAAGGTCAGTGTGATTGTACGGGTGCATGGCGTGACTGTGACGACTCGGACGGTGACGCTGATGAGACAACGGGGGATCCAGACGGGGTTGGAAATGGTTGTGAGGTTCAACTGGGGGTTACGGCTTGTGCTACGGGTGACAACAATAACCAGGATACCTGTTCAACGTGTGTCTGTGATAGTGGATACTATGATTGTGACGGGGGTTGGAATCAAGACTGTGACACACAGGACGGGGGCTCATGCTCGGTTGGGGGATTACCAGGAACATATAGTTGCTCGGTTGGTGCGGGGGGTTGTTACACTGAAAGCGGGGGAACGGAATATGATTGTGAATGCCAAGTAGATCCCCAGGATATTGCGACCACGGGGGAACTCGTTTCTTGGAGTGGCTCGGATCCAATGTTATGGATGCAACAACTTGGGTCGGGGGATGGCTTATTCTGCAATTTCAGTGACAGTACTATCTTTAACGTGAATGAAACAGGGGCATACTTTGACGGCACGGATCTTAGTGCAGGGGGCGGGGGTGCCACGGATAAGATAGAGGAGGGGGATAGTAAAGCTGAGATAGCGGATGCGGGTACGGGTGAGTTTAATGTTAGTCTTGACGGCACGGTTCACATGCACCTGGGAGGTGTGAGTAATGCAGACCGAATATATATTGATGGGCAGTTAGAACACCAAGGGGATCCAGACACATACATTGAAATGGAAAACAACGATGAAATGAACTTTAGGGTTGGTAATGCTAACTTCTTATACCTCTATGAATCGGGCACGGACTATGTTAAGATTAATCAGAATTCCGCCGACATAGACTTTATAGTTAATGGGGATGCCTTAGCAAACTTGTTATACACGAATGCGGGAACCGATCGTGTGGGAATCGGTACCGATGCCCCAACCCATCAACTAAGTGTTATTGGTGACGTGAATATAACCGACAACATCACGATCGCCAATGAAATCTTTTTTGAGAATCATGCAGATTGTGATTACTTTGAAGCTGATTCTAATGGGTTGTTAACTTGTCAGCAATTCACAAACACCTCTTATGTATCCGTGACAACTGAGACGGCGATGACTACCAGCAACCTCTTGGCGGGTAAAGACATGTTTGACGAGGATAACTATGGGACATATACGTATACCAATAATAGCGTCTTGAATATTACGTATACCCCCTCTGATGGGCGGTTCACTATAGAAGAGGACGGGGCGTATTTCATAATGTTGACGGGTCATTTCTATGTTACTTCAAGTGATGAATTCCGTTATATCATAAAAAAGAACGGGGCGGATGTATGGGATCATGACTGGTATATTCACGGGGCGGTTGACCCCGTGGAACGGTCAACATCACTTATCCTTGAGTTGTCTGATGGGGATTACTTAAACTTTTATTTATCCAACATGGACGGGGTTGACAGTTATGCGTCACGGGACGGCACAACCATATCCATATTTAAAATAAGTGGCGGCGTATTTGGTGGAACCCAGGTTGCGGGGGGTGGCGGCGGCGGTTCACCGTATTGGGATGAGGTTGGGAATTACATAACCTCTAATGACTCTATAGCTAATGGGGCGGTGAATGTTTCCCAGGATCTTTACGTAGAGCGGGACGGGTTTATTGCGAATAACTTAGAGATTGCTAATAGGTTGGATGTCGGGGATTTTGCTAACATAGATTATTCCGCTAACATATCTGAGAACTTAACGGTTCATGGCCAGTACGTTATATTGGATGAGGATACCCGTCTACAGATTGGGGGCACAGGGTTTGTAGGGGATCCAGCGATTTTCCTAGACATTGATGACGGGGAATACGATACTATTTTAAACATTAAGGGAACGATAAACTCAACTAACACCAACCTTGTTGATTTCACGACCGTTTACGGGCCCATGGTTTACAGCTCAAAAGTTAATGGACTGAACTTTGGGGTTAGTGTACAGCCAGACAACGACATAGATATTGGAACCGTGAGGGCTATATATGCCGCACCCTTTGCCAGTACGGCAAGTGACTTTGAGGTAGATAAGTGGATTAGTTTCGAGTCTCGTAACTTCTTTAACAGCCCAGATAGTAATATAACAAACATTTATGGTTTCCTATATAACCCCAGCCTGAGTAGTGGAAGTTGGTTTAACGAGTACGGCATCTATTTAGAGGCGATGACCTCAGGGGACAGTGCATATGGAATATGGATTGAGGCGGCGACCAACTATAGCATCGTCTTAGACGAGGATGGGGAAGACGGGGGCATAATGTTTGGGGAAGGCCAGGACGCAATCATTTACTATGATGGGACTAACCTTGTTTTTGACACGAACTACACGGGGGGTGACGGGTACGCCTGGTTCAGTAATAACGTTAGTGCCTCAGACTTTTTCACCCGTACAACCGTTTGGAATCCCTTGATACATGGAAATGCCTTAGACTACATACGCAGTGGCCAGAATTACTTAACACCCGCGGGGGATATTAATCACAGTAGCTTTAGCCCCATAGAATATATCGAGTATGAAGTGTTAGACCCCAGTACGTGCGAGCAAGTATTAGAGTACACGGAATACTGTTATGTAATAGCTGATGATGAGGTGCCAGAATGCTATGACACGCCCCAGGCAATCCTTAATCCAATGGAAAGTTTAACCATCCCCCATTACACAGAAGTATGTGGCACTAAAAAAGAGCAGGCTATTAGCATGGGCGGGAAGACGGCGAAACTAGAGCAAGCGATATACGAATTGAATGAGCAAGTCCAAGAAATGAAAGCTGAATTATGTATACATGACCCAACATATACTTGGTGTGAGAGATGAAATGGTTTCTGATAATCCTACTCCTTATCGGTGGATCCGCAAGTGTAAGTGCTCAACTAGAGCTTATCCCCGTAGAGGGGGGCTCAAGTGGCATTGGGGGCTTCTTGATTGAGCGTAACCCTTTCTTTTTCGGCAATGCTTTTGTTGGTGAGATCTCAGTTAACATTTGGTATCCCGTGGACGGGGGCACGTATGCCACTAATCAGCGATGGCTTAACACCACCTTGAGCGGGGGGGTGGAACCTTATAGTTGCCAGTACCGTACTTACGGGGGCTGGAATAGTTATTATTGTGACGGCTCAGAGTGCTATCAATACATTACGTTCCCCTATGGTAATATCGACATCACTGTTTACTGCACGGATGATAGGGGGTCATCTGGCCAGGATCAGATAAGCGTGACGATCCTGGGATATAGCCTGGGGGGTATTGTTCAGGAAGACTTATCGTTAATGGCTTTGCCTATATTAATAAGTACCTTCATAGTTATAGCGGGAAGACGAAGAAAAAAGGATCATTCTCCTAACGAGTAGGTTTGCTTAGACAGAAAGAACATATCGTTGGCGGGCTCTCCTTAAGCCTACATTTGCAGGCAGGCGACCCCCTGATTGTATCCTTAATTATCTCCCACAAGATATACTCCATGGCCATTGCGGGGGCGGGGCCATGCAAACCCCGCCCCCTAGGGTGGTTGATTTCCACAGGGAAACCAGTCCCCCATATCGGAGTGATATGGGATCATTCCTGAGCTACACGGATCCCGTTTGTCATGGTTCCACGGTAGTTAACTCTCTCAAGCCTAAGCTTGAAAGCCTTACCTATCCACTCCAAACTATTAGGCCCATATCGCTCTATTAATAATTGAGTGTTCGTCTTATTAAGTACCCATGCATACTCTTGCCCGTTGGTCTCAAGCGACAACTCAACCACTGGCTTGGTGACAACCTCACCAACACCGTCTTCAAAGTCTTGCTCCCTCACCTTCTTAACATGCACCTTAGACTCGCTAACCCCCAATTCCATGAATGTCTGGGTGTTAAGCCATTCCATCTGCTCTTCCTGTACAGTGTATTTAGTCATGTCCATTGTAAACACCTATTTTGGAATTCCCATAAAAATAGATAGTGGGTGTCCATTGGAAAACTATTCCGTTTTAGTTTCAAGCTTAAGTCCTTGATACTTATAGACGTTCATGTTGACCATTTTTACCACGCCAACCCGTTCTAGTGTCTTCAAGTATTTAACTACTGTTCGTTCATCCGCCCCGAATTCTTGCCAGATGAATTCTTCAAGGACTCTTCTCGGTACTTCGTCTGGATATTTTCTTGCTAAGTATGCGTCTAGACTCACTATCCATCGCCACATTTTGCTTGCCATTATTGTTTCACCTTTACTTTTGTTAGACAAAAGGGACATGATGCATAATATGGGTTTTTTCCTCTATAGTTCCATGCGTAGTTGCATCTTTTACATGTCAAGTCCATGATTATATATAGGTAACTATAGTATATAAATGGGTGCAAAAATGTGCGTGTTGCGTTTTGTGTAGCGATTTTTGACAAGAGATAGTGAAATTATTATGCATGTATGCAGGTATATAGTATATATATATTATGTAAGTAACCACAAATATATATATATATATAAGAGCTCACTAGCCCACTTTGGAAGATCTCTAAAATGCAGTTAGAAAAATCTACGACACAAAACACAACACACACTAAAATGCACTGGAAAACCCTATGCATTTATATAGAAGTAATTCCCTATAATTAAGCAGAGGTGATTTGATTGAAACAGGAAACCAAACTGAAAGAAAAAGAAGAGATGTTGCGTGGTGTTCTCGATAGACACCTATATGATAGGGAGTGCCGCCGAGACAGACAGAAATACCTAGACAAAGAAATTGATGAACTGGACAGTATTATTCTAGGTTTAACAAAACAACTGGATGACGTGCGAAAGAAATTAATTGAGGTGCAGAAATGACATACTATATGTATGGTCGGTCGAGGACTTACGAATACCCTAACATAGATCCAGGGGAATGGGCTCCTGATTGTCCAGCCAAATACATCAAACCGAGTTTTCCTCAGACCAAACACCTCAGAGAAAAAACCGAAGAGAACACGCATGCAAGCAATTGGGAGCCCACCCACATGGGAAGGAAGAATGCCAGGGATCCTAGAAGAGTTGTATGAGAAGAGAGAGCATCCCTGTAATTACGGGTGCGGGTTTGTCGCCCGCACCCGTTACGAGTTGTTTTTACATCATAAGGATTGTGACTTTGGGTTGGCTAAAGAGAGAGTGAGGATGAAAAATGAAGTTGGATCGATTTCAAAAGAAGGAGAGGGAGAATTATTATCAAAGGATCCTAAGCGAGGAGGCATTTAGGTTTGGTCTTGCATGGAGGCTATAGGCACGGTGATGGACCTAATCGTGTTTATGATTATCCTCTATGCTTTGATGGTAATTACTACCGATATATACATACGATGGAAAGAAAGTACCACACGATAGACGGTAAGTCGTATCCTGAATATATGATACGGGATGCGTTGCATCTGTATAATGTGGTGATGCAGTTGATGAAAAGCGATGCTACAGAGGGTTAGCTGGGTATTTTGCAAGACTCGGTTAGTGTTGTGGCATCTGGGATTATTCCCAAAAGACAAGTGCCCGATTTGTGGGTACATCCCTCTTGGGAAACGGTATGATTACTATGAGACAGGGCATGATGTGTATTGGTGTGAGGAGTGTGGGTTTTGAGGGGCAAACAATCGGGGGTTGTGTCAAGAAGCTTAAGAACTATTTTGAATAAAAAACAAAGGGAGGAATGAATGATGCACAGATATAAATACACTCACGCAGAAGCAGAAAAAATGTATATGAGGCATCAAGCACGAATAGAACGAGAATTTAAACGATTATTAAAAGAAACCTTAACCGAAATCCATGAAAAAGGATATTCAAGTAAACCCTGGTGTAAACAGGGAGAATTAACAGAGGAGGATAAAAAAACAGGATTATGGATTACCGTATATCCTAAAACCAAAAATGACCCATTTAAAAATTTTAGGTAATTGGATAGAATATGACCGAATAGCCACTTGGTGTAAAAAGAACATGCCCCCCCAGTTTACAACATATCACTTAAAGAAAGATATGTTTTACTTACTCGAGGATTTAAAATTACAGGGTAGGGGTGCTTGGCCTAATTCTACTAAAATTTTAACTGAAATGGAGAAACGAGGATATGTAGAGGTTGTTGGAATGAATCGGGTCGGAAAAAGGGGGTATAAACTTTATGAAGTTATTGTTTAAACACGAATTAAGAGAGGAAGGAAAGATGAAAAAGTTGTATGGCGTTTTGTTATTGGTTTTGTTTGCTGTTTCGGTAGCGGCGGTTAGGCCGTATTTAATAGCCAGCGGCGGAGAAGTGACTTGGATAAAAACTATTGATGGCGTGGAACCCGCAACGGTGACACGTGCGAGTGGATGGATACAATATATGTGTGACACCCAGACGGGCTTTGTTCATGTACGGGGCACGGATCCCGAAACCGATGAACGGTTTATGGTAGCACACTATATACGTGAGCCCATGACCTTGATTCAGGATAATGAGGCGTTCACCGAATACCAGGGAGAGGCAAGCATATATACTTGGCATAACCAGGGGCCGTATCGTTTCGAGCGGAAACACGGGGTGCACATAGCGTTTGTCATAAGCAAAGAGATGAACAGCATCTATTTTGCAAGTCCGTATGCAGGTGTTGGTAATGTGCCGATAGTGACTAATAATTGTGCGGGGGGTCTGCACTGATGGGTAAGCTTAGGGTAGAGATTAAAATGGAGGAAAAAGAGAAGTTCAGCACGGGCGACTGGATACTGCTTGCCTGTATGTTTGGGGTATTGTGTTTTGTTGGCGGGGGGGTCTTAGCGGCAATCTTTGTTGGCGGGGGTTCCTCTCCCTCTTGCCCTCCATGTCATAGCCAGTTTGATGATTGGGAGTATGAGATGATGGAAATTGAGAGGGAGCGTCTACGTGTGGAGGAGAAGAAACTAGAGTTTGAAAAGAATAGAGCGTGTCAGAGGTGCGAAGAGGAATGGCGGATAGGCACCCCTAGTTGTTATGAGGTATGTTAAACTCATGAAACTAAAATGGCTAATACATCAATTGACGTAATGGAACGGGTTTGTACTGTCTGCAAGAAACAATATTCTCTAAAAAACAATTTGCATAGATTTACCGAGTTTTGCGGGTCAAGATGCAAACGAAGGTATCAATCAAACGAAGACTGTGTTATTTTCCCTTATTTTTCACCGATACGTTTTTGCATAGACTGTTATGTGATCTGTGAGCGGCAAAATCATCAAACAAAACGGTGTTATTACTGTCTAGGGAAACATTTTGCGAACGTGAATAAAGCAACTCAACGTAAGTATTATTGGTCAAGGAAGGGAGGGGATAAGAGAAGATGAAACGTAGGGAGTTTAAGAAAGTCAAGGACGTTGTTGAACAGGTCTTAAACGAGGATAAGCGGGCTCGTAGTAATGACACGTGGCTTATCATCGAGACGTTGAGGCGTATGGGGTATAAGTTGTATATTCCTTATGACCAGATTAACAGGATGCCGAGTTTTGAAACTATTACTCGTTGTCGTAGGAAGTTTCAAGAGAACGGGGTGTTTGTAGAGGAGGGTATTAAGAAGCGTAGAGCGTCCGCTGAGACAGAGGTTAGAAAAATTAATGAATGGTGGTAAAAGATGGATGCTTTGAAACCAAACCCAGAATATCCTGTACCCGAGGGTATGTTGGAATGGTGGATGATACCCCTTGCAGTGTTCACTGGTTTGATAATCTTGGGGGTTATGAGAAAGCACCTAGTGTCAAATAATTGTTTGGGGGGGATGAAATGATGGACTTACAAACATATGACTTTATCACGTTTATAATGGCGATGACTCTAGGAACTGCCATGGGAATACAGTTCTATTCAGGCTTGGATGTGGAGTACATAGCCATCCCTTTTTTTTGGATGCTTATTTTTGGCGTGCTCCAAACAATCAGGATGATGTTAGGTGAAAAAATAGTTTTATCCCGATAAAATGATGGACAAAAATATCTTTAGGGCGAGGAGGTACACTTTTGAAGGTGAGTGTACCACCAAAGAGATTCCAGGCGTGTTTTTGGGTTTGATTGACAAGAATTCGAGGGGGGTTGTTTATATAAGGGCAGGGGATCAGTATAGCCCCCCGAATGTAGGTGGTACACTTGACGAAGAAGAGGTTTGATATACATATACAGGTGCGGGGAAGCTATAACAGCCCGTTTGGACAGAATTATTTGAAGTTGAAGGAAGAATATGGCGTTGACGGGGCGTGGCTCGTTAAACGGGTTTTTCAGGACGCCACTAAGTTGATTGCGGTGCGGTTAGCTGAGAAGGCGGATATTGAGAAGCAGAAACTAGAGTTGGTTAAGCGAGAAAAAGAATGGGTGGCGGGGATTAAATGAGAATAACGTTTGAACAGGTGTTGCCCTGGATATTATGGGCGTTGATAGCATACGCTCTTTTTGCCTTATCCTACACGGATTATGTGTTAGGGAAAACAAGGGAAGAGGGTTGCATGGTAGCATACGGATAAAAATGGAAAAAACAGAGAAAAGCATTGATGAATTATGGGACGAAGTATTGATGAAAAGTTTGGAAGTTAAGAAGAACTCCAGGGAATTCCTTGAACTGGCACAAGAACTTAGGGATCGGTGTAAAAACGATGAGGTGTAATTGCGGCGGATATATGGAACGATTTCAGTTCTATAAGGTACACATATGCCAGAGATGCGGGAAAAGACGAGCTATTACAGACTAGGACGCTTATATGGTGTGGACTATAAAGCTATAAGGCACAATACACGTGCCCTAGTCAAGATGATGCTCGATAGTACAGATGAATGGCTTGAAGAACTATATGGTATAGACGATGGATGCGGAAATGATTGTTGGAATGGTGCGACTCAATTTAACCGAAATGGGTTACACCGAAGAAGAAATAGACAAGGCCTTTAGGGTGATGAAAGGGGACATACCCCTATTGATAAGGGAAAACCGTTTGTTACCCGCCCTCAGGAAGGCGATGGAGAAAATACGAGGTAAAGAGGATGAAGAAAAGAATGGTGATGAAACTGGCCGAGGGAGCGATAGCCAGGAAGCCAGGGATGACTAAGGAGAAGGCCAAGAGAGTGATTGAGACAGCCGAGAAATGCATAGACTGGCAGGAATTAGACAAACAAGCGAAGGCCCGAAACATGGTTAAAGTACAGGAAATATTGGAAGAAGCGGTAGCTAAGGCCGAGATAGAGGATGAGAGATTTACTGATTAACTCCCTTATAGTGGTCGTCTGGGGCGGGATACTCCTATGGTTCAGCTTATTCGTGTTGAATAAAAGCCTTGAACTCTACGAGGACATCCGCAAACAATTAAGACGACTTTGGAAGATCAAGTAGTTTCATCACATCCTTACGGCACTTGAAGTAACTACTCTGATAGGGCGTAGCACAGTCATTGCACCTTAGATTCATTATTTTCTTCTGTGTAGCCCAATCCACCACAATACTTGTTTCCTTTATAGTCGTGGACGTGGGACACGATGTTGGCGTGACCGTTGTTGCCGCAATATAAGGGGGACACTCAGGGCATTCAGGG
>Ga0180437_10003288_pt1 | contig 24259 bp, 21 predicted proteins | sample SS_ome_4_FD_132410 | JGI IMG/M metagenome (GOLD analysis project Ga0180437, IMG submission 132410) | Hypersaline lake sediment archaeal communities from the Salton Sea, California, USA - SS_3_D_1 metaG | ecosystem: Environmental > Aquatic > Non-marine Saline and Alkaline > Hypersaline >... | reverse complement strand
GGGTTAAACTTGATGAAGCGCACTGAACCGGTGATCGCCTACACTTCCCGCTTTGTGGTTCGGGGCCGCTTTCACATGGGGGGCGAGAGCCGCCTGCGGGACTTTGTAGACAGCCTGGCCGGCGCTTTTCTGCCCGTCAGTGATGCGACCATTTATCCACTCTTCCGGCCTTCGATGGACATCCCCAAGCGTTATCCCCTGCTGCTGATCAACAAGAGACAGATGCAACTCTATCACCCGCCGGAGAGCGCCCAGGCAGAGTAGTCACCCGCACTCTAAAGACCCTAAGGGTTTTCAGAAACCCTTAGGGTCTCAAAGGCATTTGCTCCCCGCAGGCCAGGCACTTGACCACGCCTTTGCCGGTGTCGGTAAGCATCCCGCCGCAGACGGGACAGGGCAACGGGATGGGGCGATTCCAGGCCGTAAAGTCACACTCGGGATAGTTGGCGCAGCCGTAAAAGACCCGCCGGCCCCGCCGCGCGCGCCGCTCATAGATCTCGCCGCCACACTGAGGACAGACGACGTCCGGCACAGGGATCGGCTTGCTGAAACGACACTGGGGATAATTGCTGCACCCCACAAAGCGCCCGAAGCGGCCGGTCTTGAACAGCAACGGGCTGCCGCACTCTGGACAGAACTCGCCGGTTGGCTCGTCAGGCGGGCGAGGAATCGTGGGCATCTCGACCCTGGCGCGCTCCAGCGTTTCGTGAAAAACGCCGTAAAAGTCGCGGATCATCGGTCGCCATTCCAGCTCACCGGCGGCGATGCGATCGAGCTCGTCCTCCATACGGGCGGTGAACCCCACGTCCAAGACGTCAGCAAAATGGGCCACCAGCAGGTCGGTCACGGTAAAGCCGAGGTCGGTGGGATGCAATCGCTTGTTCACACGCTCCACGTAATGCCGGGCCTGAAGCGTCGCCATGGTCGGTGCGTAGGTACTCGGCCGGCCGATGCCCAGCTCTTCCAGGGCGCGGATCAAAGACGCCTCGGTGTAGCGCGGCGGTGGCTGGGTAAAATGCTGCTCCGGCAAAAGCTGCAACAACGTCAACCCATCGTTCTCTTCCAGCGGGGGCAGCAACTTGCCCACCGCCTCGTCGGGTGGGGCATCCTCGTCAGGAGCCTCCTGGTAGACGACCAAGAAACCCTGGAACCTGACGCGCAAACCGGTGGCGCGAAAGAGATAATCCGGCTGCTTGAGTTGTGCTTCCGGCACCTGGCCGTTCCGCAGCATGGCCTGCGGCACGGCCGCGATGTCTACCGACAGCGTGTCAAAGATCGCCGCTGCCATCTGGCTGGCGACGAACCGCTGCCAGATGAGGCTATACAGGCGATATTGAGCCCCGCTGAGGTGCTTCTTGACCGACCGGGGGTCACGCTGTACCGACGTGGGCCGGATGGCCTCGTGGGCTTCCTGCGCGCGCTTGGCCTTGGTCTTGTAGACAGGTGGCTTGTGCGGCAGAAACTCTTTGCCAAAGCGACCGGCGATGTACCCGCGCGCCTCCTGCTGGGCGGCGGCGGCCACGTTGACGCTGTCGGTGCGCATGTAGGTGATGAGACCCACCTCACCTTCCCCGCCGAGGGAAATGCCCTGGTAAAGCTGCTGTGCCACGGCCATCGTCCGCCGCGCGGTAAAGCCCAGGCGGCGGCTTGCCTCCTGTTGCAGCGTGCTGGTGGTGTAGGGCGGTGACGGGCGGCGGCGGCGCGCGCCCCGCCTGACCTCGGCCACGATCCAGACGGCCGACTCCAGCGCGTCCACGACGGCCATCGTATCCGCCTCGTTCTTGAGGTCAGCCTTGTCGCCACGCAAGCGATGCAGCCTGGCAATAAAGCTGTGTTTCTTCCCCGGCTTCTCTTGCTTGGCCAACTCGGCCTCAAGCGACCAATACTCCACCGGCACGAAAGCCTCGATCGCCCGCTCGCGCTCGACGACCAGCCGCAGAGCGACGCTCTGCACCCGCCCGGCCGAGAGACGCTTGCGCTCCATCTTTTCCCGCAGCAACGGGCTGAGGGAATAGCCCACCAGACGGTCGAGGACGCGCCGCGCCTGCTGGGCGTCCACCCGCTGCATGTCAACCTCGCGCGGATGGGCAAAGGCGTGCTCCACCGCGGGCCGGGTGATCTCGTGAAACTCGACCCGATGCACCGGCAGTCGGTTGATGGTCCGTCCCAGGGCGTGGATCAGGTGCCACGAGATGGCCTCTCCTTCGCGGTCGGGGTCGGTGGCCAGGTAGACCTCAGAGGCCTTTTTGGCCTCCTGCCGCAGGTCACGGACGATCTCTTTTTTCTTGACCGGGATGACATAGCGCGGCTCAAAATCGTTCTCGATGTCCACGCCCATACGGTTAGCCGGCAGGTCGCGGATGTGGCCCACGGAGGCGACGACGGAGTAGCCTTGGCCCAGGAAACGCCCTACCGTGCGAGCCTTGGCCGGCGACTCGACGATGACCATCCTGGGTCCGCTGGCCCGCCGCTCCCGTTGGGCCTTGGAGACGACGGTGTGCGCTGCCACGTCCAGTCCCTCGTGAGCCGGGGTGCGCCCTATGCGGAACATCTTGGTGCCGCAGACGGGACAGACCCCCTGGGTAGCCGGGCTGCCACTGGCGGTGAACACCGGCCGGGGGTCTTGCATGGTGTGTTTGGCTTTACATTTGACGCAGTAGGCGATGATGGCGTCGTCGGTCATAGGGTGTCCTTGATCAGGGTTGGAAGATTGCAGGTTGTAAGGTGGCGCTATAGTCCCGGTGGACAACAGCATTGGTCAGAGCTTCTCGCACGGCGGGCAGCGGATATTCCGGCACGTCCTGCCGAACGGCTTCTTCCGGCGGAAAGAGCGCAGCCATCCGCACGTTGCGGCGCACTGCCTCGCTGTCCATGCGTCATACCCCTCATCAGCGCATCGAGCGCTCACAGATAGGTGTCCTCACCTCGCGCGTTCAATTCGTCCACGATCTTTTTCACGTCCTGCGCCCGGTCCCTGGGACAAACCAACAGCGCGTCGCCAGCGTCGACGACGATCATGTCCTCCAGGCCGACGGTTGCCACCAGGCGATGCGGGCTGTAAACCAGCGTGCGTTTCGTGTCTACGCCCAGGTGCCGGCCGGTGACAACGTTGCCCTCCCCGTCGCCGGGCAGAATGTCCAGCAGCGTGGCCCAACTGCCCACGTCAGACCAACCGATGTCGGCCGGAATGACAGCCACGTTTCTGGCTCCCTCCATGATGCCATAGTCAATGGTCTGATTCTCGACGTCTTGCCAGACGCGCTCCAGCACCTCTTTCTCCTGGGGTGTGCCAATCGCAGCGTCGATCTCGACCAACTGGTTGTACAGCTCGGGCATTTGGTGGCGGAACTCGGCCATGACGTCGGTCACGCGCCAGATGAACATACCACTGTTCCAGTAGTAGCGCCCCGTGGCCAAAAACTTGCGCGCCGTGGCCAGATCCGGTTTTTCGGTGAAGCGCTTGACGCGATAGGCCTCCACGTCGCCAACATCCGCCAGCTCTTCAGCGCGGAGAATGTAGCCATAACCGGTAGCGGGGAAGCTCGGCTGGATGCCCAGCGTGACCAGCCGGCCCTGCCCGGCCAGACGGCCGGCGGCGAACAGCGCCTGGCGAAAAACCTCCCCTTTTTCGATAAAATGATCGGCCGTTAGAACAGCCATGATCGCGTCGGGGTCCAGATGGCGCAGGTAGAGGGCCGCCAGGCCAATGCAAGGCGCCGTGCCGTGCCCGCATGGTTCGACGACGTAATTCTGGGGGGACAGTTGAGGCACCTGTTCCTGCATGGTGGGCACATAATCGGCGCTGGCAACCACAAAGATCTGCTCCGGTTTGAAGAGCGGATCCAGGCGAGCCACCGCCTCCTGGAACATTGTCTGCTCCGAGATCAAGTTCAACAGTTGCTTTGGCGTTTGCTTCCGGCTGCGAGGCCACAGCCGCGACCCCACACCACCGGCCATGATGAGTGCATACACAGACCATCTCCTCTCAAAAAGGCTAATCTACGACGTATGCCGGGCGGCTTTCCCTGGCCAAGACGTAATTCATGCCGCTCACCTGGCGAACCATGCCCTTCAGTTCCATCAACGCCAGGGTGCTGCTGACCTCCGAGGTGGGCAAGCCGGTCTGGCGAACGAGTTCGTCCACGTGCAGCGGTTGGCTAGACAAAAAGTTCAGCACGAGCGATTCGGTCTCGTTCTCGGGCACAACCGCCTGTAGTTCGAGTTGCTGGGCCACCATGGTCAGGTTAAGCTCCTCCAGGATGTCCTCGACACTCAGGACGAGCTTGGCGCCCTGTTGAATCAGCCGGTTGCAGCCCCTGGAAGCACGGTTGAACATGTTGCCCGGCACAGCAAAGACATCGCGACCCTGTTCGGCGGCGTAATCGGCCGTGATGAGCGCGCCGCTTCGCTCGCCCGCCTCGACGACGACCACGCCGAGCGAGAGTCCGCTGATCACGCGATTGCGGGGCGGAAAATTACCCGCTTCCGGGGGTCTGCCCAAGGCGTATTCGCTGAGCACTGCTCCTTGACCGAGGATGCGCTGCACGAGACGACGATTTTCAGCGGGATAGACCACGTCCACACCACTGCCCAGCACCGCGATCGTGCGCCCACCCGCATCGAGGGCCGCCTGATGGGCAGCGGTGTCAATGCCCCGCGCTAACCCGCTGATCACCGTTACCCCAGCGCGCGCCAGCTCACCCGCAATGTGCCGCGTGGCTTCCTTGCCATACACCGTTGCCCGGCGGGTGCCGACCACCGCCACCGCCCACTCGTCGGCCGGCGCCAACGATCCCCGCAGGTAAAGCACCGGCGGCGGATGGTAGATGTTTCGCAGACGGTCAGGATAGTCTGGGCTCTGCCAGGTGAGGACCCGCACGCCCGCTTTTTCCAGACGTGCCACCTCGACATCCAGGTCCAGCTTTTGCCGGGTGCCCAACAGTTCCTTCAAAGCCCGGCCATCGAGACCGGCGGCGCGCAGCTGGTCGGCTGTCGCCTCCCATGCCGAGCGCAAGTCACCAAAATGATCGAGCAATGTCTGGAACCGGGCCGGCCCAATGCCGCGTACGATGTTGAAGCCGATCCAATACTTGACCTCGCTCACAGATCCTCCCCGCCGCAGCCCAGTGGATACCCCACGCGCCACTCACCACATGATACTATGCTCTCTGCCAAAAGTCAAAGGGGCGTGGTCAAAGCTTACTCAGGTCAACCCCTCCGGCAATTCAACCAACATGCGATGGGCAGCCAAGTCTATGTCTAGCACGACGCTTTTCAGAGCCGGGATGAGCACCTCCCGGCCGCTCCGGCCACGAACGACGTACACGTCGTTGGCTCCGGTATCCAACACTTCCTGCACGACGCCCAGCAGATCGCCTTCCGAGGTCCACACCTCCAGCCCCAGAATCTGATAAGCCCAGTACTCCCCTTCTTCTAAAGGCAGTGCGTCCTCCATGGCAACCTGTACCAGCAGGCCACGCAGAACCTCGGCGGCGGTGCGATCGTCGCAACCGGCCAGCTTGAGGAGCACGGCGCCACTGTGCAGCCGGGCGCGTTCCAGCCGATAGGGCACAAACTGAGGACCCACGTACACCGTTTCCAGTCGCTCGAAACGGGCGGGGTCCTCTGTCAAGATCTCGACTTTCAACTCGCCCCGCACCCCCCACGGGCGGAGGATGCGTCCCACAGCCAGGTAGCCGGGCTCACTCTGCCGAGTCGTCATGCCGCGTATACTCCCAATAGAAACGGGGGCACGACTCGCGCCCCCGCATCTCGACTATTGACCACCAGAGATGTCAGACAATCTCCAGTGTGACGCGCTTGCCCTGACGGGCAGCCGCTACGCGGAGAAGCGTACGCATGGCATTCGCCACACGCCCTCCCTTGCCAATGACTCGCCCCATATCCTCCGGCGCTACTCGTAGCTCAAAGATGATCGAGTTAGAACCCTGGATTTCGGAGACGTCCACCTGGGAGGGATCGTCCACCAACGACTTGGCAATGTACTCGATCAGTTCCTTCATGTGGTCCTCCTTTCAAGACTCGAGAAGGTGAGAGATGGGTACAAGTGAGTTAGGGATTATGATGTTCACACGGGAAGAGGTGTTCTTGTCCGGAGAGGCCACCAGAGGACTGCCACTCCCTCTGAACTGGCCTGCAGGGGACACACCGCTGGCTATGCCGCGTCGTCCTCCTCCTCACCCCCAATTTGCTCCAAGGCCACGTCGGCCTCGTCGGTCTCTTGGGCTTCGTCAGCAGGTTCCTCCGCTGCGATTTCTGCCTCGGTAGGCAAAAGCGCCTCGTCCTCAGATTCCACTGCCTCTACTTCGGTTGCTTCTGCCAAAACCTCCTCTATGGCGGCTCCGGCCTTGACACGCTCGTATTTTTCGAGCGTACCCATCTTTTTCAGCAACCGGGCCACGGCGTCGGTCGGTTGTGCGCCTACGGTAAGCCAATAAAGTGCACGGTCTTCTTTGATTTGGAAACTAGGCGGATCGGTGCGCGGGTTGTACCATCCCAGCCGCTCAATAAATCGCCCGTCCCGAGGCGAGCGCTGGTCGGCCACCACCACACGATAACTCGCCTGCTTCTTGGCGCCGACACGGCGCAGTCTAATACGGACCATATTTTCTCTCCATACTCCTTTCGAACTGTTCGAGATGTGCTCTCATCCGTCGCGGGGCGCGTTACTGCCCACGGAGCAGCAGGCCATCCGCGATCACTGCTGCCACCAGCAACAGGCCAGTCAACAGATGCACCTGGATCGTCATGGCGTTGCTGGGGATCAGCTGTGGCGTCTGATCGAAAAAGCGGCGCAGCCCCTGGATGCCTCGCATCGCCAGTGGCAAAGTCAGAAAGACGACGAGAGTAGGCCAGGGCAGCAGGCTGAGCGACACCCCCACCACTACCGACAGATAGGTGCCCAACATCAGGGCAATGTAACCAGGCACCGCGCCCCGGCGCCCCAGCTTGACAACCAGTGTCCGTTTGTCAGCCGCCTGGTCGGCCGTGCGATCCGGGAATTCATTGATATAGATCACCGCCGTTATGAGCAATCCCACTGGCAGGCTGGCATACCACATCTGTGGCGCAAAGCCCTGTGCCTGCACGTAATACGCTCCACCCACCATGACCGGCCCAAAGCCCAGCCCCACGGCCAACTCGCCCAGCCCGTGACCCAGGTAGGCCAGTCCAACTTTGGGCACCGTGTACAACGCCGACAGCACCCATCCGACAAGGCCGATCCACAGCACAGGCAGTCCCCGGACCGCAGCCAGATACAAGCCAATGACAATGCCGATGACATAATAGATCAGTGCCAGGCGCAACGTTTGCCCCGCCGACAGCAGTCCCTCCTGAATCGTTCGGCTGCCGCCACTGAACGGCGTCAACTCCTGGTTGACCTCATCATTGCCCGATTTGTGATCGCCATAGTCATTGATGACGTTCGTCGCCGCTTGAAAGGAGATTGCCCCCAGGAAGGTCAGCAAGAAATAACCAAAGTGAAAGTGGCCAGCGTGCCACGCCAGAGCCGAGCCCAACAATACCGGCACAACGGTGGCGGTGAGAAAAGGGGCCCTCGTGGCTCGAATCAACAATTTGACGTTCATTTACCTTACTCTTCGAAAGTTCTAAACAGCTATCTGAATAACTGCGAAAGCAGTCCCAGGCCTTTGCCCTTGCCGCCGCCCAGTTGCTTCATCAATCGCTGGGTCTGGCGGAACTGGGCCAACAAGGCATTGACCTCCTGGACGGTCGTGCCACTGCCCCGGGAGATGCGTCGCTTGCGGCTGGCGTTGATGATCCGCGGGCTGTGCCGCTCTTCCCGCGTCATCGAGTTGATGATGGCTTCAATGATTTTCATCTGGCCATCGGTGACTTCGGGCGCTACCCCCTTGGACATCTGCGATAGACCCGGGACCATGTCAAGCAACTGGCTCAGAGGGCCAAGTTTCTTGATTTGCTGAAGTTGCTCCATAAAGTCTTCCAGGTCAAACTCGCCCTTGACCAGCTTTTTGACCATGCCCATCGCCTGTTCCTGATCCAGCGTGGTCTGTGCCTTCTCGATGAGCGTCAGCACATCGCCCATGCCCAGGATGCGAGAGGCCAGGCGATCGGGGTGAAAATCCTCCAACCCGTCGGTTTTCTCGCCCACGCCCAGATACTTGATGGGCACGCCGGTCACGGCCCGCATGGAAATCGCCGCACCGCCCCGGGCATCGCCATCAACCTTGGTGAGAATCAAACCAGTTAGGCCCAGGCGCCCGTGAAACTCGTTGGCCACGCGGACCGCATCCTGGCCGGTCATGGCATCGGCCACGAGCAGCACTTCTTGCGGCGAGGTGCGCGCTTTGATCTGCTCCAACTCGCGCATCATGCCGTCGTCCACGTGTAGACGCCCGGCCGTATCCATGAGGACGACGGTGTACGCCGACTCACGGGCGCGCTTGAGGGCATTGGCGCAGATCTTGACCGGCGATGCTTTGGTGCCCTCGCTGTGCACCGGCACGTCCACCTGCTTGCCCAACACCTCGAGCTGGGTGACCGCCGCCGGGCGATACGTGTCGGCAGCCACCAGCAGCGGCCGCTGGCCTGATTTGCGCAGCTTTATCGCCAACTTGGCAGCCGTAGTCGTCTTGCCGGAACCTTGCAGCCCGACCAGCATGACGACGTGAGGCGTCGGGCCAGAGAGGCTCAGGCGAGCCGGTTCGCCCAACGTAGCGATGAGTTCTTCGTGGACGATCTTGATCACCTGCTGTGCCGGGGTCAGGCTGCGCATCACCTCGTGCCCCACGGCCCGCGCTTTGACCCGCTGGGTAAAATCTTTGACGACTTTGTAATTGACATCGGCTTCGAGCAAGGCCAGGCGAACCTCACGCAAAGCCACGTCCACGTCGGCCTCGGAGAGCTTGCCCCGCTTGCCGAGCTTGTCAAAGACGCCTTGCAATTTTTCAGTCAGGCTTTCAAACATCGACACTCATCCTCTGACAACTCTCGTGAAACTGAATTGTAGTGCAGATTGGCGTTTTCGTCAAATTGACATTTCAATACAAACAGTGCTATGGTCAATCTGGTATGCCATGCGGAGATTTGTGGTATAATGGGGGTGGGAAGCCATTTCTGATCATCGTTTGAGGCGGGGTGCAATGGCCGACATAGTGAGACGACGGGACAAAGTCGGTAATGCAAGGGTCCGACCTGGCCACTGGTTGCCGCTGTCGCCAGGAATTGATCGGCAGGTCCTTCTGCTCCGATGGCTGGCTCTCCTGTTAGTCCTGATCCTGCACGTGTTCGACCGCTCGACAGCCGGCGTGTTGTTCGCCGTCCCTTTGATGGCGCTCATCGTCGTCGGCTACAACGGCCTCCTCCTCCTTCTGATGCGCTACGTGCGCTGGCTGCGACGCCCACTGAACTATCTGGCGCTGGACACGGTTGCCGCAACGTTGGCTGTAACCCTGACCGGCGGCTATCATTCAAGCTTTTTTGTGCTCTATGTGTTCATCGCCATCGGCGCCGCCTTTTATCTGGAACTGGTCCCCACGATCGTGGTGGCCCTGGGCATCGGCCTGATTTACGTCGCCGCCTGCTATGTGAACCCTGCCAGCCTACAATTGCCCTACGCCCCCTATATCATGGCCGCCAAGCTCCTGCTGCTCTTGGTGGTGGCCGTGCTGTGCGCTCTGCTGTTGGAGCAACTGCGTCGCGAACACCGCGAGACCGAGCGCGAAAGAGCGCTGGCTCTGCAACTGACGGCCCTCAACAAGCTATTCCAGCAACTGAGCATGACACTGGACCTGGACGCCACGCTACGAATGGTCGCCAACGCGCCCATGACCTTGCTGGAAGCGGACCTGACGAGCATTGCCCTTCTGGAGGAAGACGGTCATCACCTGTCCGTTGTTGCTGCGGCAGGCGTGGACGTGACACTTGGCGACGATCAGCGATGGTCCGCAGACCGTGCGTTTGTGTCATCCATGTTGTCCAGCGATCAGCCATTCGTGTTGAGCGATCCCACTCAATATATGAGGATGCTATCTCCTCTACTTGCCAGCCGGCAGGCCGCCACTGTGGTCAAGTCCGTTGCATCCGTCCCGCTACTGCTAGGTGACTGTCCGTTGGGCGTGCTCGTCGTCGCCTTCGAAAAACCTAGGGGGTTCAGCCAAGAAGACATGGCTTTTCTCCACGCGTTGGGACAAGAGGCAGCGCTGGCCATTCGCAACGCTCGCCTGTATGAGCGGGAACGGGAGCAGGTAGCCCGCCTGCGTACCCTTGACGAACTGCAGGAAAGCTTTGTCTCGGCCGTCTCTCACGAACTCCGTACGCCCCTGACCTGCATCAAAACGTCCGTGGAGCTCCTTCACGCGACACGTGACACCCTATCTGAGGCCCAGGTGGAGTTGATCGACACGATGGGACATCACGTAGATCGCCTGGAGGCTTTGGTTAACGATCTGCTCGAGAGCACTCGTCTGGAAGCTGACCAGGTGACACTGTCCAGACAGCCAACCAACCTGCGCCCGCTCGTGGAGCATGCTGTGGAGTCGCTTCGCCCACTGACCGATCGCAAGCGTCAAACCGTGTATCTGCACTGGCCTGATACCTTGGCCCTGGTGGACGTCGATCGGCGGCGCATCGAGCAGGTGCTGACCAACATCCTGTCCAATGCCAGCAAGTTCACTCCCAAGCAGGGGCAGATAGACATCAGCGTGAGAGAGACACCCGCCAGCGTTCAGGTTTGCATCACCGACAACGGTCCGGGCATACCAAAAGAGGAACAGTCACGCGTCTTTGAGAAATTCTACGTGGTGACCGATAACCGGGGTCTCTCTGGCATAGGCTTGGGCCTCTACATCGCCCGGCAGTTGATAGAACTGCACGGCGGGCGCATCTGGGTCGAAAGCCAAGTAGGGGAAGGGAGTACCTTCTGCTTTACAGTGCCCAAGACAACTCGGGAAAAACGGCGATGAAAATCCTGGTGGTGGACGACGAGCCTGATGTGATCAAGGTCATCGCGATGAGCTTCGGTATGCAGCAGCCAGCATGGGAGGTCACCGGCGCTCAAGACGGCCCAGAAGCGCTGGAGTTGATCGAGAGGGAACGCCCCAACGTCATCTTGCTCGACGTTGGGCTGCCAGAGATGGACGGCTTTGAGGTACTGAAAGCCATCCGTCTCTTCTCCGACACGCCGGTCATCATGCTCACCGTCAAAGAGGACGAGCTCAGCAAGATTCAAGGCCTCGAACTGGGTGCTGACGACTATGTGACCAAGCCTTTCAGTCACCTGGAGTTGCTGGCACGGGTGCGGGCCGTGCTGCGGCGAGCGCAGACTCTGCCTCTGGCCCACGAACGTCCCTTCGTCAGCGGCGACATCGGTGTGGATTTTGTCCGGCGCGAGGTGACAGTGCGCGGTCAGCCGGTGACACTCACCGGCACCGAGTACCGCCTGCTCTATCACCTTGTCCGCAACGCCGGCCAGGTCATGACCCACGAGGCACTGCTGGCCCGGGTCTGGGGACGCGAGTACACCGACGAAATCTCCTATCTCAAAAGCTACATCAACCGCCTGCGCCGCAAACTGGAAAACGACCCCCATCGCCCCGAGCACATCCTCACCGAGTACGGGGTGGGCTACTGGTTCCGTCCCGCCTGAGTCTGCTGAGAAGCTGTTGACCTTTGTTGAATTGTTTTTTACCTTTTTTTACCCCTTGATCCTCCCTGTGTGACATCCGTGCGCTATAATGAGAACGACCCAATCGATCGATCTTTTCTCCTGTATCTGCGCCGGAGAAGACTGTAATGTGGCGCACCCGATTCAGAACTGTTTTCATCCTGTTGGTACTGATCCTGTTGTTGGCCAGTGCCCTCTTTGGCGTGCTGACCTATTGGCTTGGGGGGAGGCTGCCGCCGGTTCCCGGTTCCAGACGGGGAGGCGAGACGCTCATGTGGGGCATGTCCAGACCTGAAATGGACAGCCAGGTTGGCGTTTTCGGAGGAAAAACACTGCTCCCATGAGCATGGGGCTTCAGGACAATTTCACAAGGGACATCATCAGCCCCTTCGCTGCCGGTAACCGAAAAAGGTCACGCCGGGACGGAGGGGTTTTTTGCAAGGAGACAAGGACATGAAAAAAATCGTCGTTGTCACCGATTCCAACGCTACCATACCGCAGAACCTCGTTAAAGAACTCGATATTCGCGTCGTGCCCATTTTGCTGACCCTTGACGGTCAGACCTTCCGGGATGGGATAGACATGACGCCGGGTGAGCTCTATCGCCGGCTGCGCGCCAACAAGCACGTTCCCACAACCGCAGCGCCTTCTGTGGGCGATTTTGTGCGTGTCTACGCGGCCGCGGCACGGGAGGCATGTGGCATCGTGTCCATCCACCTCCCAGACCAGTTGAGTGCCACCTACAAGACGGCGGTGATGGCCAGCCAGTTGGTAGACGGCGCGCCAATTCGCGTCGTAGAAAGCCAGGCAGTAGCCATGGCCCAGGGCTTTGTCGTATTGGAGGCAGCCCGCGCGGCTGCCACCGGCGCTGACCTCGACGCAGTAACGGCCCGCGTCGCCGAAATGTCATCCAAAGTTCGTTTTTTTGCTGCCCTGGAAACCCTAGAATACCTTCACCGGGGCGGGCGCATCGGCAGGGCGGGCATGCTCCTGGGAACGCTCCTTCAGATCAAACCCATTCTCCACATCGTTGACGGGCGTGTAGAGGTGCTTGCCAAGCCTCGCACCAAGGGCAAAGCGATGAAGATTATGTTGCAAGAGATGGCAGATGAGGCGAAGAGCCGTCCGCTCCATGTGGCTGTCTTTCACGCCGATGTTCCAGATGAGGTTGAGGAACTGCGACAGAGAGTGGCAAAGCAATTCGACTGCGCTGAGCTCCTCGTGACCCAGTTCACGCCAGTGATGGGTGCCCACGCCGGGCCCGGCGTGCTGGGTGTGGCGTTCTACGCAGAATGATTTCCGCCTGACGATGGGTCTCAATACTGTCGGGTTGGATGCCGCATGGAGAAAGTCAAGACGGAGCAGAAGAAATGGTGGTCAAATCGGCCCTCCTGATCGTGTCTGGCTATCTAATGGGCTCCATCCCTGCTGCCTACCTGGCCAGCCGGTGGCTAAAGGGAATTGACCTGCGCCGGTACGGAAGTGGCACGGTCAGCGGCTCAATGGTTTGGGAACACGTGGCCCGCTGGGCAGTGGTCCCCGTCGGCCTGTTTGATATCGCCAAGGCCGCTTTTCCGGCCTGGTTGGGTCTGCGCCTGGGCCTGGGGATGCCAGTCGCCGCAGCCGCAGGGCTGGCAGCAGTGGCCGGTCACAACTGGCCGCTCTATCTGCGTTTCACTGGCGGGCGAGGGCTGAGTTGCTTCATGGGAGTGTGGCTGGCTATTTCCCCCTGGGGATTTCCCTGGATGTTGGCTTTCCTGGCCGTCGGTTGGCTGCTGGGAGACTCGGCACCGTGGGCCTTGGCCAGCATACTCACGTTGCCGGTGCTTTCTCACTTTGTGGGTGGGCCAGCCGCAGTGACACCAACTGCCGGTGCCATGGTGCTGCTGACTTTGGCCAAGCGACTGGAGGCCAACCGGCGGCCACTGCCCCACCTTGGCTCCGATCGGCGGCGGGTCATCCTGCGCCGTCTGTTCCTCGATCGGGACATTGCGTCGCACGCCGAGTGGATCCGGCAACAGCCGATCGAGGAAAGTGAGGCGTGAGTCATTTCCTGCCATAGGGTTGGATGTGTCACCCTGTCCCACTACCTACCGCACGATGATTTCACTGGTCAGGCTATGAGACAATCTGGCGATCGGCCTTTCCTGGTCACGCAGTGCGGCATCAAAGAAAGCGATCACGTCCGGCGCCATCTCGCCCAGCGCCACATCGCGGATGCCAGCATGGGTTGCGCCGTCCACCAGCCACAAGGCTTTGGGCTCTCGAGCGACCTCAAACAGGCGGCGTACCTGCGCTTCCGTGATACGCCGATCGTCCATGCCGTGGATCACCAGCAACGGACGAGGGGCAATACGGTGGACGGCTTCTAGCGGAGAAATCTCGTTGCGGTTGAACCCCTTGCGTTTCTCAGCCAGCCGCAACGTCAAGTCCAGAAGAAAAGATGGCATCAGGGCAGGCCGGCTCGTGTGCCACACCTCGTCCACAGAATTGAAGGGCGCGACGGCTGCCACGGCGCCGATTTCAGGATTGCGCGCCGCACTCAGGATAATCGATACGGCACCGACCGAGTGTCCGATGGCCCCGATGCGACGGATTCCCTTTGTCTCTCGCAGAAATTGCACCGCCGCATCTACGTCTTTGCTTTCAGCATCCCCGTAGGTAAACCCCCATCCATTCCCATCACTGAGCGCGTGACCACGATAGCTGAAAAGCAACACGTGGTAACCAGCCGCATGAAACTCTGAGACCAGAGAAAGGCCAGAGCGCTGATCGTGGGCAGTGGCATGTGCATAGAGGATCGCAGGCGCATTTGGCCTGTCGGTCGGGATAAACCAGCCCCGCAGCATCAGACCATCAGTTGTGGGGAAGACAACCTCTTCGTAGGACAGTGCCAGTTCGGTCCACGGGTTGGTGTCTCCCCTCGGAAAGGCGGGGGGCAAGGTAGCGATCAACTCGCCGACGATGGGGCCCACGAATGTCAGCAGGGAGGTACCAATCAGGACACCCATGGCTGCTTTCAGCGGTCCTAACGACATCGCGCGCCTCCCTCGTGAGAAATCTGCGGGATCAAGCGCGCGACACAAGCCACGGCAGAATGAGGACAACAATAAAGTGGCAAACTCATTTAGTTTTGACTCAGGACTCCTTTGTAGGCTGGGACGTTGACGGCGGGTATTATCTCACGTTCTGTCGCTCCTGTCAAATTCGGTGCGTGCTAGTGGCTGAGAAACTGGTCGTGCTAGTCGGAGGAGCTGCGCGGCCTCCTGACAAAGGAGATATGAACGACATTCGACACGACGGCGCAGCGTGTGCAAATTGACAGGTTTCTCTGGATGTAGTACAATTCGCTCTTGTTATCGAATTAAATATAGTTGAAGTATAGGACGCCCGTGCACGGAGAAAAAGGATGGATCCAGCGCAGAAACGGGAAACCAGGTTTTGGCACGGCTGGCATGAGAGATGCCGCTCTCAAAGCCACCCACCCCACGAGATGCGAGAAATGTGGCGAAGCTATTTGCGCGAGTTCTTTGGCAAGGAACCAGAAGACCACTGGCTATTTGGCGGGCGGCGGTTCAAGGGGTGGCAGGCGACTTGCGAGCCAGGCGCGTTCAACCCCTTCGTCGGCCTGATGCTGGCCAAGAGCGGTGGTCTGCTCCCTCTCATCGTGCTGCACCTGTTGGAGAGGCAACCTCGCTACGGCAACGATATCATGAAAGAGCTTCAGAAGCTAACTCAGCATCGCTGGGTCAGCAATCCCGGCGTTATCTACCCCTTGCTCAGTTTCATGGAGGAGCGCGGACTGGTGAAAGGGGAATGGAACGATGAAACGCGGCGCACCCGGCGGTTCTATCATCTCACGGCACGTGGTCGCGAGGAATCGGATCGCCTCAAAGACGTTATGAAACCCCGGCTCATGGAAGCACTGGATATTCTGCAAAGTCTGTTAAAGGAACTATACGCCGCCGAGGCGTGAGGAGAATGGCATGAGACCACTTTTTCGAATGTTGCGCTACTTGCGGCGATACTGGCCAACTGCGCTGGCCGCTTACTTGAGCCTGATCTTGTCCTCAGCCACCATGCTGGTGACGCCCAGATTGCTCCAGATGTTGATTGACCAGGGCATGGTGCTGAAAGACATGACGCGCGTCATCAACCTGGCCCTGGCAATGGTCGGCGTGGCGCTGGTAGGGGCGCTCTTCCGATTCTTGCAAGGCTACCTATCGGAGAAGGCATCGCAGGGTGTGGCCTACGACCTGCGCAACGAGATCTTTGCCCAGATACAACACCTCTCCTTCGGCTATCACGACCGGGCGCAGACTGGTCAACTCATGACCCGGGCCACCAACGACGTGGAGATGGTGCGGCAGTTCACCGGTATGGGCTTTCTGCAACTGCTCAACGCGATCGTGCTATTGTTCGGCAGCGTGGCCTTCCTCGTCAGCATGAACTGGCGGCTGGCGCTCATCGTGCTGTTCATCGTGCCGCTGGCGCTGGGGGTGTTTGGTTTCATTGCCTCGCGCGCGCGGCCCCTGTTCACCGTGGTACAACAGAGACTCTCGGCACTCAACACGGTGCTGCAAGAGAACCTGGCCGGCGTGCGAGTGGTCAAGGCCTTTGCCCGCGAGCCCTATGAAGCGGCGCGCTTTGGCGACGCGAACGTCGCTTTGCGCGACACGCAGGTGCGCGTGGGCAAGATAATGGCCGCCGGCATCCCTCTCATCTTTGCCGTGGCCAACCTGGGCACGTTGACCGTCGTGTGGCTGGGCGGCCTTCAGGTCATCGGCGGCGCGCTGACTGTCGGTGAACTGGTGGCTTTTAACACCTACCTGATGATGTTGATGATGCCAGTAGGCATACTGGGCATGATCATTGCCATGATCTCTCGTGCCGGAGCCTCAGCCGAGCGCGTGTTGGAGATCCTGAAAGCCCAGATCGAAGTCAAAGACAGACCAGGTGCGACGCCGTTGCCGACGGTACAGGGGAAGGTCGCCTTTGAGAACGTCTCATTTCGCTACTTTGGCAGCAGTGAGAACGTGTTGAGCGGTGTGAGTTTTATCGCCAGGCCAGGTCAGACCATAGCCCTCCTGGGTGCCACCGGCAGCGGCAAGAGCACCGTCATCAACCTCATCCCTCGCTTCTACGACGTGACCGAGGGCCAGATCACGGTGGACGGCCACGACGTGTGCGACGTGACCCTCGAATCGCTTCGCTCCCAGATCGGTATCGTTCTCCAGGAGACGACACTGTTCAGCGGTACGATCCGCGACAACATCGCCTTTGGCCGACCCGACGCGCCGCAGGAGGAAGTGATCGCCGCTGCTAAAGCCACCGAAGCGCACGACTTTATCATCGAATTCCCCGATGGCTACAACACCTGGGTCGGTGAGCGGGGGATGACCCTGTCCGGTGGCCAAAAGCAGCGCGTTGCCATTGCCCGCGCCCTACTGATGAACCCCCGCGTTCTCATCCTGGACGATAGCATGAGCAGTGTGGACGTGGCCACCGAGGGGCGCATCCAGGCGGCGCTGGAGGAGTTGATGAAGGGCCGGACTAGCTTTGTCATCGCTCAACGCATCAGCACGGTCCTCAATGCCGATCATATCCTCGTCCTGGAAAGAGGACGTGTCGCGGCCCAGGGCACACACGAGGAACTGATGGAGACCAGTCCGATCTATGCCGACATCTATTACTCCCAGTTGCACGGCGACGACGATTTTCTACCGGGCGAAACGGAATCTGTCGTGCCTGCAGACAAAGCCATGATGGGTGCGTCCCACGCATCTCACATCCCGCACTGAAAAGGAATGCTGTGAATCACAACACAAAAGATCGACTGAGCACTCACGACAGAGCCTCATCGAACTGAGAACAAGAAGGAGAAGATAAATGGGTTTTCACGGAGGCCCCATGATGGGTGGCCGCATGCGACACATGCTGGGCCGCGAGCAACTGCGGGCCCAGGACACCCGCGCTGTGCTCAAGCGAACGACGGGCTATTTGAAGCCTTTTTGGCCACAGCTGCTCATTGTGCTGATCCTGATCGTCGTCGGCACGCTGGCGCAGTTGGCGGGACCGTACCTCATCGGCCTGGCTGTAGACAAGTTCATCATCGGCGGCGACAAGGCAGGGCTGGCGCGAACAATGCTACTCCTGCTCGGCGCATATGCGGTGAGTTGGATCACGTCCAGCGGACAGTTCTATCTCATGACCATCGTCGCCCAGCAGGCGCTCCATCAGCTGCGAGGCCAGATCTTTGATCAGCTACAGCGGCTACCCCTGAGCTTCTACGACTTTAACGAAGCTGGCGACCTCATGTCGCGCTTGACCAACGACACGGACACCATCGGGCATGTGATGAACATGGGCCTCACGCGCTTGATCAGCAGTGTGCTAACGTTGGTGGGCATCATCCTGGCCATGCTCAGGCTCAACGTCCGGCTGGCCCTCGTGAGCTATACCATCCTGCCAGTGATGGTAGTCGCCACGGTGCTGTTTTCTCAGCGAGCGCGACATGCATTCCGCCGCACACGGGAGACCATCGGCCAGGTCAGCGCCGAACTGGAGGAGGGCATCTCCGGCGTCAAGGTGGTGCAGGCTTTTAGCCGCGAAGAGATCAGCCAGGCCCGCTTTGCCCAGGCCAGTGCCGCCAACCGCGACGCCAACGTCGAGGCAGTGGGCATCACCTCCGCCTTCTCGCCGACGATGGACGTGCTGAGCACCATCGCGACAGCCATCGTCGCCGGATACGGCGGCTATCTGGTGATCAACGACCTGGTGACGGTGGGCGTCATCATCTCCTTCCTCACCTACGTCCGCAGCTTCTACGAGCCGATCCAGGCCGTGTCCATGATCTATACCAATCTGCAGTCGGCACTGGCCGGAGCAGAACGGATCTTTGAGTTGCTGGACGAGCCGGTGCCGCTGGCCGACGCGCCGGACGCGATAGACATGCCACGTATCGAGGGCCACGTAGCATTCGATGGCGTGAGCTTTGCCTACCGGGACGGCGAATCGGTGCTGGAAAACGTGAGCCTGGTTGCCGAGCCAGGGCAGACGGTGGCCCTGGTGGGCGAGACCGGCGCCGGCAAAACAACGATCGCCAGCCTCATTGCCCGCTTCTACGACGCCAAGACAGGTGCGGTGCGGGTAGACGGTCGCGACGTGCGCAGTGTCACACGGGCCAGTCTGCGCCGCCAGATGGGGATCGTACTCCAAGACCCGTTCCTTTTTTCCGGCGCCGTGGCCGACAATATCCGCTACGGCCAACTGGACGCCACCGACGAGGAAGTGGAAGCCGCGGCCCGACTGGTCAATGCACACGATTTTATCTCGCGACTGCCACAGGGCTACCAGACTGAACTCACCGAACGAGGCAGCAACCTGAGCCAGGGACAACGGCAGCTCATCTCGTTCGCCCGGGCCGTGCTGGCCGACCCGCGCATCCTCATCCTGGACGAGGCGACTTCCAGCGTGGACACACGCACCGAGCGGCTCATCCAGCAGGCACTCGGCCACCTTCTCCAGGGGCGCACCAGCTTTGTCATCGCCCACCGCTTGAGCACGGTGCGCGAAGCAGACCAGGTGCTGGTCATCGAGGACGGGCGCATCGTCGAGCGAGGGACGCACAAGACATTGCTGGCACAGCAAGGCGTCTATCATCGCCTGTACATGAGCCAGTTCCGTCGCCAGGAGCCGGGCGACGACGGCGATGGTCGCTTGCCAGCTATGGGACAACTGTCACCGCTGCCAGTCTGACGGGCCATCACGCACCACACAAAAAAACGTCCACCCCCTGCCCGTCGAGACAGGATGTGGACGTTTTTCTGTTGCATCCGGCCAGCTCAACGACGCTGGCGCGCACACTCTATGCAGAAGGTCGTGTGGGGCAACACGGCCAATCGCTCCGGGCTGATGGAGCCATGACAGCGCTCGCACACGCCGTAAGCGCCGTCCTCCAACTTGCGCAGGGCAGCCTCAATAGATCGGACCTTCTGCCACAGGCTCTCTCGCAGGGCCAGTTGGAACTCCCACTCATAGATGGTGGCCCCTCCGGTACCCAGCCCATAGTCCGCTTTGTGTTTGAGCTTTTCTTCCAACTGCTCGAGCTCCGCTCGCGCCGCCACCAGCTCTCTGTCTAGCCTCTGCCGCTCGTCAATCATGGCCTCATCTCACCCCGCTCGTACTCGCCAAAAAAGACAACAAAAAAACCGGTTGCCCTGCCTCGCCAACCCTCGCGGGACGGGAACCGGATCACTGTGCTCTAAGGCTGGTGAAAACCGAGTCAGGACATCACTTTACTCCTGCTGTTATCTTGCTCCAGATTATACACGAGAAGCAACCATCTGTCAATGACACATCTGGCAGACCCATGGCAGCCACTCCCCGTCCCCCGCCTTGCCCACCGGCTGGTCCCCACTGCCGGGTGGGGAGATCAAGATCTCGTACAGACCAGGCGGGCCGTAGCAGCGCCCAGAGACGTCTACGGAGTTCAAAAGACTGTAGGGATGGTCAAAATGCAGACGAGCCGCCAGGATCATGGGGAGCTGCTCGAGCCGTACGCCCTGAGAACCAATGGCAGGTGAATGAGGTAAGGCTGAAGGTCCTGATAACCCAACCAGGCTTCGTCCACCAAGACCGTCGTGGGCGTAAAGGTGTCGCTCTGAGTGAGCTTGAGTTGCAGATCGAGCGAGTCCTCCCAACCCGACGGCACGTCGGCCCAAAAGTGCGTCCAATCAGTGACAGTGAGGGGTAGCGTGTGAGTGATGGTCGATGCCTCGCCAAAGAGCACCACCTGAAAAGCTGCGCCGTCGCCAGCTATAGGCACGCGATAGAGAAACGACAAGGTAGGGTAGAGATCATTGGCAGGTAAATTCACCGTTTGCGAGAGCCAGGCAGAACCGATGAAAACACTGCCGCCCAGTTGCGCCGCACCATGGCCCGTGTGAGCTGCCGATGTAGAGACCGGCAGACCCGTCGTGACGCCGCCACGCGTCCAACCAGACAGGCCGTTTTCAAAGTCACCATCTGTTAGCAGATTGGCAGCGCCTTCGGGTGCGACGACAAAGGGGTACGTTACATCGCCGCCCGTCGCGTCCACACCGTAGGCGGGTAGCAGGGGGAGATAACCCTCGGCGCTGGCGGTCAGAGTATAAACCATGCGTGCCAGCCGGGGCAGCGCGTATGCCCCGTTGCTGCCGGTGGTGACGGTCATCCACTTCGGCAGCGCCACCTCAGCGTCGCTCACCGGACGGCCGCGCACGTCCACCAGCCGCCCGGCGACGGTCACCGGCGGGGCGTCCGTGATAGTCAGGGACATCGTCAGCAAGGGACTGGTGGCGTTGCTGTCGTGGAACCAGGAGACGCCTTCGTGCACCATGTCCCAGGCCAGGGTGTAGATGCCGGGAGTGCTGGGGGTTGTAACGAGGGCCGGTGCGAAATCGTAGGCGTGGCCAAAGGTGAGATCGCGATCCAGTGGGCTACGATGGTCATCTTCCGGCGGCTGCACGACCGGCTGGCCGTCGCTGTCGAACCAGTGATAGCCCAGGCGCACGGCGTTGGTGACGCCAGTCTTGGGCCAGGTGAACCAGCCAGTGTTGCGCACGATCACCGTCAGGCTGTAGGTTTCGCCGGCCAACAAGGTATGTGGCGGCGTGTTCCAGGCGAGCCAGTCCACGTGGTACTCATTGTTTTGCAAAACGATGCGCTGCCAGGCGTCCTGGCGCAGACCGGGCAGTTCCTGGTAGAGATAGTCGCCGGGGCAGGCGGTGGTGCCATAGTCACGGTGGCCAGCTATGTTGTACGTGGTGACGTCGTAGAACGGCGCGCTCTCCAGGGGATGAATATAACTGCGGTTCGCTTCCCAGGCAGACAAGTCACTGAGGGCGGCTAGGATCTCGACGGTGGGCGTGATGCTACCAGAGGTATTGCCATAGCTACCGATGGCACCGATGCCCATGCTGCCATAGTTGTAACCGTATACGTGGCCACCCACTACGCCCGGGCCGCCGTAGCGCCCCTCGAAGAGGTTGCCATACTTGTCCACCAGATAGTTGTAGCCGATGTCGCCCCAGCCGTGCGTGACGGCGTGGTAGTAGTAGATGGCCCGTACCAGGCCCGCCGCTGCCTCTGCTTCATAATCGTTGGCCGAGACGGTGTGGTGGACGACGATCTTTTCCACCGCGCGATATTCCAGCGGCCAGATCAGATAGCCATCGCCATCGTAGCGTAAGCTCTCGTCGGCCCCCCATCCAGCGCGGGAGATAATCGTGGGCTGGGGGACACCCTGAGTCGTGACCGGACCCTCCCGGGTTGACGCCTTGGCCTGGGAAGTGGTCGGCCCAGCGGTGGCGTCAATGTAGGTCAGCGTCATCTCGTCCAAGACCACCGTCTGATCGGCGATAGCCACGGTCATGGTCACCTGGTATTGGAACTGCTGCCCTTCCGATAGCAACAACGGTGTTTCGGGATAATACTCCCTCTTGACGGCGACCCAGTCGACGTCTTCAAAGCGATACCAGGGCGACCAACCGTCGCTGGCCGTGTAGACACGCAGTTCAACCCCTAGCGCGCTGCCATCGGGGACGTCGGCGCGCCAGTGGGGAGCAATCGCATTGAAGGGGAAAGCAGCCGTGGTCACAGGCGAGGTATACACGCCAGTCGTCGCGCCGGGAGCCAGGCGCAGTTCGCCGCCAGACACGAAAGTGACGACAATACCATCCGCCTCACCCGTCGCAAAGTCGGCCGCTGTCGTCTGCGTCCAGTCATGGCTCCGGACACCAGTCGCCTGGGCGGACGTGCTCTGGGACGACGCGCCAGGGAGCAGTGCAAACAGACTGAGGAACAGAAACAAGGAAAAGAATCGCAGTTTTGGCATGGTTCACCTAATCATCTCTGAAGCCCCCAAGCATCCCCTTCCACCAATGGCCGAACCTGGCAGAGATCAAAGGATGGCCATGTGCCCTGTGGCTTCAAAGTAGAAACGGATGGTCACCGATCCTATCATCAAACGCACCCCGGATTCTACTACAATTTTCACCTATTGTCGAACGGGCGTCTCACATAAGGAGTTGAATTATTGAAAGAATCTGATATAATAGAGCCACTATGCAACAACATGCATTGGCATCACGGCGAACTGCTCGAGGAAACTCAATCACACACATCATCCTGACTGGCGCGATCCTGGCTGTGTGTTGCGCCCTCGTCATAGCTCTGGGCCGCAGCAACCGGGCAGCGGCTGCGCCCTGCTCTGCGCCTGCCAGCGCCCTTCCCAATCCCGCCGGGACGGTTATTTCCTACACGACGACCATCGCCATCAACACCTATCCCCACGCCGGTTTTCTGTCCAACCGGCACAATGACACCTACAACGTGGATTACCCCTGGCTGAACTGGGGCGCTTACAGCGCCTCTCAGCCTAGCCCCTCGCCACAGAGCTACGAACTCCTCGTCGTGGAAAACGACTACCTGAAACTGACCTTCCTGCCAGAGCTGGGCGGACGACTCTACCAGGTCATCTTCAAGCCCACCGGCCACAACGAACTGTATCAGAACAGCGTCATCAAGCCGAACCACTGGGGACCGCCAGAGCAGGGCTGGTGGCTGGCCGCGGGCGGCATCGAGTGGGGCCTACCCGTGGAGGAACACGGCTACCAGTGGGGCGTACCGTGGAGCTATGAGACCGTCGGCGCCGCAGATGGCATTACCGTCACACTGCGCGACAGCGCCGCCCCTGACCGCCTCCGTGCGGTCGTCACCGTTTACTTACCGGCTGACCGGGCCTATTACACCGTCCGGCCTCGCGTTGAGAACGTACGAGGCAATACCCTCGACTACAAGTACTGGACGAACGCCATGCTCGCCCCTGGCCCAGCAAACACCCTGTCCCCTGAACTGCGCTTCATCTACCCCGTAGACGAGGTGACCGTTCACTCCACCGGCGATTCCGCATTGCCGGGTGAGCATCAGCCCATGAGTTGGCCGGAATACGGCGGGCGTGACATGAGTCGCCTGGGCAACTGGCAGGAATGGCTCGGCTTCTTTGAGCGGCCAGTCGCGCAGGGCGACTTTACCGCCGTTTACGACCCCGTCGTGGACGAGGGCATGGTGCGCGTCTTTCCCAGCGATCAGGCTCGGGGCGCCAAGGGTTTTGCCTTTGGCTGGGAAAGAGCGTTGCCCGCCAGCATGTGGACTGACGACGGCTCGTATTACGCCGAGATGCACGGCGGCGTAGCGCCCACGTTCTGGGACAGTGCCTCGCTGGCCGCTGGCACCAGCCACGAGTGGGTAGAAACGTGGTACCCGGCGGCTGGCATCGGCGGCATAACAGCGGCCAACCACGAGGCGGCGCTGCATCTGAAAAAGGACGGAGACACAGTCACGGTCGGCGTGCACAGCACCGCAGCACGATCCAGCACCGCGGTCGTCGTGTGGCGACAGGGCGACGCCGTTCTGCTGAACCATCAAATCGTGCCAACGCTCACGCCAGCACAACCCTACGCAGACACCTTGACCGCCACCGGAAGCGAGGACGATTTTGTGCTCATCTATCTCGATAGCCAGGACCTGCTTCTCGCGACCACCGAAGCC
>Ga0180437_10003285_pt1 | contig 24262 bp, 18 predicted proteins | sample SS_ome_4_FD_132410 | JGI IMG/M metagenome (GOLD analysis project Ga0180437, IMG submission 132410) | Hypersaline lake sediment archaeal communities from the Salton Sea, California, USA - SS_3_D_1 metaG | ecosystem: Environmental > Aquatic > Non-marine Saline and Alkaline > Hypersaline >... | reverse complement strand
CTCTTGGGAACGTAGAAGTTGGTGACAACAGCCCCAATCACTGGCCCCTTCCCAGAACGAGAGGCAAAGATGGGGACTACGCCCGTAATGAGCTCCCCGCTTCCCAGGACCCGAGTCTTTGAGACCTCTTTCCCCTTGAAGCTCTCCTCGAGAAGTTCCTTATTTGGCTCGGGAAGCGGATTATCCGGTATGTCCGCATCGGTTACCCTGGCTACCTGCTTCAATTCCGTGGAGACGATCTCGATAATCCCCAAGTTATACTCGATTCTCTTGCTCTCAAGCGATTTCTTCAGCGTATCGATCTTCTTATCCTCAACCAGATCCCCTTTGGAGATGCTCTGGCTGATCTGCCTCCCATAGTAAATGGCATTGTTGGCAAAATCCCGGTAATACGTTTGGGCAACCTCCAATGATCCCTGCAGGGAATGCTCTACTTGGTCGCTGAACCATTTCTCCATGCTATTGGTGATGAATCCGACGGACACGAGAAACAGCAAGAGGGTGGGAACGAGGGAAAGGCTGACGAAGGCCCCCACCAGTTTCGTCCTCAGCTTCGCGCCTAAGATCCGCTGTTTCCTCTCGAAAATCAGTTTCACCAGATTTCGGATTACCAAGAAGATGAGGAGGAGCAAGAGGATAATATTGATGTTGATCAGGCTGAAGACGATGATATTATGGGTGATGGGAATACCTTCACCGATCTGGGGAAGCCGCATCTCGAAATAGGTGAAGGTGACGATGAGCAGGGAAATGATCATGATAATATAGAATTCATTTCTCCGCTTCCGGGACTCCCTTTCTCCGTAAAGGTCCGTCATGCCCCTTCTCCACTGAATGGCTCAATGCCCTAATAGGTAAATTCGTACCTCAGCCAATCGGTTTCCACATCCCAAAAAGAGAGGAAGAAGAAGATATATTCCAGGCCGAAGGGTAGTCGAACAGGATCGATCTCCGCCTTGACATCGAGGTAATATTTTCGACCTTTTTGCAGCCGATGTTTTGGCATCAGCTTTGCCCCATTTACCTTAGCCATGATCCCCTTGGCCTTTTCGAAATCTTTAACGGAAAGGTTATGTTCCCTCTCCTCAAACTGGAACTGGTACTCCTTCGTGATATTGTCATATTTGATGCGATGTTTGAACTTTAGGGAAGCCACCTTTTTATCCGGCCACAAATTCCTCTCAAGGTACAAGTTTATCCGAAAGGTGAACGTTGTGGGGACACCGCTTCTGAGGGCCTCCTCCAGCTTCCCCGTGCAGCAGTTTGCTACGTGAAAGCTCACCTCAATCTGCCCGTTCAGCTCAATGGTGAGGTCCTCTATGGAGGCCTCCTTTGAAATGGCAAACCCACTGAATACCAAGGACACAACAATGATAAGGGCGACAGCGAAACTCGTCTTCATCACTTGTACCGTAGCCGTGCAGTGATCGTGAACGGTAGGATGCCTCCCCAAAGAGGTTAACCCCCATGATAGATAATTTTTTTCGAAAAAGCAAGCTAAATCACGGCGACTGGAACGCAAATGTAGTTGCAAATATTGAGAAAAATGGCTGAAGGTGTTACCCTAGCTCCAGGCCCTTAGGGGATCATGATCAGGGATGGTTCCATGAAGCTCAATGGTAGAATCGCCCTCGTCACGGGGGCGGGACAGGGAATAGGCAAATCCATAGCGCTCAAGTTTGCCGAAGAAGCTGCTGATCTCGCGCTATTCGACATCAATAGAGATAGCTGCACGGAGACGGCGCAGCAGTGCCAAACCCTGGGAAGAAGGTGTGCGGTTTTTGTCGTCGATGTCGCAAACAGGGAGCGGGTCCAGCGGGCATGCGAAGAGGTGTTGGCTGTCTTCGGAGGGGTGGATATCCTGGTCAACAACGCCGGGTTCGATAGGGGAGCAACCCTTCTCAAAGTGACGGAAGATGACTGGCAAGCCGTTCTGGACGTGCATCTCAAGGGGACCTTGAATTGCATTCAGGCCTTGGCCCCCGCGATGATCAGGAAGAACTATGGAAAGATTGTCAACATCTCCTCTATTTACGGCAAATCCGGGGGGATTGCCGCCATCAGTTATAGCGCGGCAAAGGGGGGAATAATTGGCTTGACCAAGAGCATAGCAAGGGAACTGGGCAGGAATAATATCAACGTCAACGCGGTCCTCCCGGGTTTGACGGATACACCCACCATTAGAAAAATGCCGGAAAAGTATAAGAAGATAATCATCGAGGCCACACCCCTGAGGAGGATGGCAAGGCCAGAGGAGGTCGCTAATGTGGTTGCCTTTCTTGTATCCGACGAATCGAGCTACATTACGGGTGCGACCATTGAAGTGACGGGTGGCTGGATGATGTAATCCCCTGAAGAGGGTATGGCTATTTCCTTTCGGACTTCCCAAGGCTCACAAACTTGAAATAGAGATCGCGATGATTACATTTTGAGTATAGGGAATGTAGTTTTGCTCCCAGTGGGCTTGTGCAGGAGGAAATTTTATGAATGTTAACAGGATGACAGAAAAAACCCAGGAGGCCTTGCAATCCTCCCAGATGATCGGCGCACGATACAATCATCAGCAGATCGATCCAGAACATCTGCTCCTTGCGTTACTGGAACAGCAGGAGGGACTTGTTCCCAGGATCCTGACGGCCATGAACATTCCGGTCCAGCAGGTAAGGAGTTCGATCGAAAATCACCTGGCGGGGCTAGCCAAGATTTCGGGGACCGGAGCTGGGCAGATGTACATGGGCCAGAGGTTGAGCCGGCTCCTCGATTCGGCAGAAAAGGAGGCGGGGAACCTGAAAGACGACTATGTAAGCGTTGAACACCTCCTATTAGCCATGATCGAGGAGGGAAACTCGAGCCCTGCAACCCAGATCCTCTCCCGGGCGGGAGTCTCCCGGGACAATTTAATGAGAGCCCTGGCATCAATTCGTGGCCACCAGCGCGTTACCAGTCAGACCCCTGAAGAGACCTATCAGCCCCTGGAGCGATACGGCCGTGACCTGACCCAGATGGCCTCCCAAGGCAAGCTCGACCCCGTCATTGGCAGGGATGAAGAGATTCGACGGGTAATCCAAATCCTCTCCCGAAGGACCAAGAACAATCCCGTCCTCATAGGAGATCCCGGAGTGGGGAAAACAGCCATTGTGGAGGGGTTGGCCCTCAGGATGATCAGGGGGGACGTTCCCGAGGGCCTCAAGAACCGCCGCCTCATCGCCCTGGATATGGGTGCCTTGATCGCCGGGGCCAAATATCGGGGGGAGTTTGAGGAAAGGTTAAAGGCCGTCCTTAAGGAGATCCAGGAATCAGAAGGGCAGATCATCCTCTTCATCGACGAGCTTCACACGGTGGTCGGAGCTGGTGCTGCTGAGGGTGCCATGGATGCGAGCAACATCCTCAAACCCATGCTTTCCAGGGGTGAACTTCACTGTATTGGAGCCACTACGCTGAACGAATATCGAAAGTACGTGGAGAAGGACAAGGCCCTAGAACGAAGATTTCAGACGGTGCTGGTCGACCAGCCCGACGTAACGGAAACCATCTCCATTCTGCGTGGACTGAAGGAACGTTACGAGGTTCACCATGGCGTTCGTATCAAGGACTCGGCGTTGGTGGCTGCAGCTACCCTGAGCAACCGATACATCTCCGACCGCTTCCTGCCCGATAAGGCCATCGACCTTGTGGATGAGGCCGCGGCCAAGCTCAGGACGGAAATCGACAGCATGCCCTCGGAGCTTGATGAGATCACCCGAAGGGTCATGCAGCTTGAGATCGAGCGAGAGGCCCTGAAAAAGGAGAAGGACGCTCCCTCGAAGGAGAGGCTGGAAAAGCTGGAGAAGGATCTGGCCGATCTCAAGGCCCGGTAAGACTCCCTCAAGGCCCAGTGGGAAATCGAAAAACAAGCCATCTCCAGTATTCGATCCCTTAAGAAGGAGATCGAGCAGGCAAAGATTCAAATCGAACAGGCGGAGAGAGAGTATGACCTTAATCGAGCGGCTGAATTGAAATACGGAAAGCTGGTTGGCCTCGAACAGAAGCTCAAAGAGCAGGAGACAACGCTCGAGGAACGGAAGGGACAGAGGGCCTTGCTCAAAGAGGAAGTCGATGATGAGGATATCGCCGAGGTGGTGAGCCGCTGGACCGGGATTCCGATCAGCAAACTGATTGAAGGCGAGCGCGAGAAACTCCTGAAACTGGAGGATGAAATCCACAAACGCGTGGTGGGCCAGGACGAGGCGGTACAAATGGTGAGCGACGCGATACTCCGGGCCCGTTCAGGTATTAAGGACCCCAACCGACCCATCGGGAGCTTCATCTTCTTGGGGCCAACGGGCGTCGGAAAAACGGAATTAGCTCGGGCCTTGGCCGAATGCCTCTTTGACGACGAACAGGCTATGGTACGGATCGATATGTCGGAGTACATGGAAAAACATACCGTAGCCCGACTCATCGGCGCACCCCCGGGTTACGTCGGTTATGAGGAGGGGGGACAGCTCACCGAGGCCATCCGGAGGAAGCCCTTTTCCGTAATCCTCTTCGATGAGACGGAAAAGGCCCATCACGATGTCTTCAACGTGCTCCTTCAAATCCTCGATGATGGGAGGCTCACCGATTCCCACGGCAGAACCGTTGATTTTAAGAACACCGTGGTGATTATGACCTCCAACATTGGCAGCCAGTTCATCCTCGATATGGGGAGCGATGAAAAAGCGTATGAACGGATGAAGGAGAAGGTGCTTGACTCCCTCCACCACCATTTCCGGCCGGAGTTTCTCAACCGCGTGGACGAGATCATGGTTTTCAGGACCCTCACCGAAAAGCAGCTTGAGACCATTGTGGAAATCCAAGTGAATCGATTGAGGGAGCGGCTTGAGGAGAAGGGAATCACGCTGGAAACGACCAAGCAGGTTCAACGGCATCTGGCCCAGGTTGGTTACGATCCCGTCTATGGTGCACGACCCCTGAAGCGAGTCATTCAGCGGGAGCTGGAAACCCCCATCGCCAAGGAGATGCTGAGGGGCGCCATCCATGAGGGAAATCACGTGGTGGCGGAGATGAACGGGGACCGAATCAGTTTCCGCGCCAAAGCTCGGGGAAAAGGGAGGAAAACCGTTGAGGTGGGAACGGGGGCGAAACGGAGATAACTCGTTGATCCATACGGGAGGGAGATACTTCTCGCCGAAGAAACCTCCAACGAAAACAATGTGCTGCGGTCAGCAACCGGGGGCAAGAGAAACCTCGTGAGCGGGAACGGTAAGCAACAGCGGCATGCCGGAATGGATGGTGACGGCAGAAATCTGCCGTCCTCAGTTTCCTGATTGGAGAAGAGGGGTTGAAGTAGGCAATAAGCCGAATTCTGTTCCCCACGGGGATTACTCCCCATGGAGCGGCGATCATTTATCTGGGCCGCCCATTGCTGAACGGCTCAAGCAACCTACCCGGGAGGCTCTGGCGGGCCACCATTTTCCCTCCTCTATTTGGTCTTGCTCCGGGTGGGGTTTACCGAGCTACCCCGGTCACCCGAGGTACTGGTGAGCTCTTACCTCACCCTTTCACCCTTACCCCCCAGTGGGAGGCGGTTTCCTTTCTGTGGCACTTTCCTTCGGGTCACCCCGAGTCGCCGTTAACGACCACCCTGCCCTGTGGAGTTCGGACTTTCCTCCCCTCCTCGAAATCGGAGAAGCGACCACCTTGCCTACTTCACCCCCCTTTCTTTCGCGCATCAATGGCCCTGTTGGCCAAACGGTCAGCCTCTTTGTTGTCCTCCCTCCTGATGGAAATTACATCGTAACTATGAAATTTGCCCAGGAGGGCTATGGCTTTCCCGTGCAATCTCCTCAGCTCTCTGTTCCTTACAGTATATACGCCCTTCATCTGTTTGGCAACCAGCTCCGAGTCAGTATAAACCTCGATGGAGGTTCCCCCAATCCCCAGCGCTCCCCGAAGCCCGAGAATGAGGGCATTATATTCGGCGGCATTATTGGTCATGTGCCCCAAAAACCGCATTCCCCTGAGAAGCTCGTTTCCCCCTTCGTCGACGAGGCAAAAGCCAGCCCCTGCCTCCCCCGGGTTCCCCCTGGAGGCCCCGTCGACATAGAGCTTCAAAATTCCCTTTCCCATTACTGGATCTCGAAGGATATTCTGCAAAAGACCATGAGATTTCCTCGAGCCCCCATCCAATCTCTACGGCTCTCAGCTCATCGATAGTCAGTCTTATCTTCCCAATAGAGGATTCGATTGCAACTGGGACAAACGATGATGGCCTCGCTTTTTTGGACCTCGTTAAACATCTGGGGAGGAATTTTCATGTTACATCCCTGACAGGCCCCAAATCTCGCCGGAACTACTGCCATTCGCCTTTTTTCCCTGAGCATCTGATAAAGCGTCATTAATTCAGGCCGAAGCTTTTTCGCTACCATAGTCCGTTTCCTTTTCTTGCTCGCCAATACGCCGTCCACTTTTCCAAGGTTCTCCTCAAGGCTCTTCTTCTCAACCCCGATCTTCTTCTCAATTTCCAGCAGTTCCTTTTCCATTTTCGCATAATCTCTCTTCAAGCCATCGATCTCATCCATTATCTCCAAAATCTCTATTTCCCGCTGGCTACTAATCTCCTTCAATGTCTCTATTTCCGCGAGCAGGGCCTGATATTCCTTGTTGGTTTTGACCTCGTAAAGCTTGGACTGCGCCCTCTTCATCCTCTCCTGCTCCAATTCCAAATCCCCTTCCTTCTGCCTCCGCTCCTTCTCCAATAACTCATTCTTCTCGCGCCTCTCCCTCAACATTTCTTTCTCTGAGGCCAATTTTTCGTCTAAGTTCCGTATCTCAATTGGATAACGTTCTTTGTCCGCCTCAATAGCCTTGAGCTCGAGATCGACGTCTTGTAATTCCCTCAGTATGCGAAGTTGCTCGTTCAAGGAAAAACCCCCAGAATGTCCCTTCTTTGAACAAAAAAAGTGCACCACCGTGGGTGCACTTCCTTGGCTCCTATAAAGGCTCTTTCCATTGCGAGCCTTATACATCTCCATATTACAACCATTGCATATCCTCCTGCCCGATAAATGGGCCCACCTGGGTTCGAACCAGGGACCTACCGGTTATGAGCCGGTGGCTCTTCCAGCTGAGCTATGGGCCCTCATTCATTTTAAATCATTTCAATAATATAGATAATGTCCCCGAACTGTCAAGCTACTCAGTATTCGATGAAGCTCTTGAGGCGTTTGCTCCGACTGGGATGGCGGAGTTTCCTCAACGCCTTTGCCTCAATCTGCCGAATCCTTTCCCTTGTCACATCGAAGTCCTGGCCCACTTCCTCCAACGTATGGTCGTATTTTTCGCCAATACCAAACCTCATCCGTAATACCTTCTCCTCCCTCGGAGTCAACGTGCCCAATACTCCCTGCGTCTGCTCAGAAAGATTCGTGTTGATCACCGCTTCCGCTGGAGAAATTACTTGCTTATCCTCTATGAAATCCCCAAGGTGACTGTCCTCTTCCTCCCCAATAGGAGTCTCCAAAGATATCGGTTCCTTTGCTATCTTTAGGATCTTCCGGACCTTATCCAATGGCATATCCATCTTTTGGGCAATCTCCTCGGGTGTAGGCTCCCTTCCAATCTCCTGAACCAGAAATCGCGACGTACGAATCAGTTTGTTGATGGTCTCGATCATGTGCACTGGGATACGAATTGTCCTGGCCTGATCTGCTATGGCACGGGTAATGGCCTGACGGATCCACCACGTGGCATACGTACTAAATTTGTAGCCGCGTTGATATTCGAATTTATCCACGGCCTTCATCAATCCAATGTTTCCCTCTTGGATCAAATCCAGAAATTGGAGGCCTCGATTCGTGTACTTCTTTGCGATGCTCACAACCAATCTTAAATTCGCCTTCACCAGCTCGCCCTTGGCTTCATAGGTCTTTTCCTCCCCCACTCCAACCGTCCTCACCGCCTCTTTGAGTTTACCGGCGGAAAGACCCGACTCCATTTCAGCGCGGCTCGTCTTCCTCTGGACATTTTTCATCAGCCTCTCGATTTCCAGGATATCCCCCCCTCGCAGGCCGGCTTTTGCCCGGAGCTCATCCTCTTTGATTGTCCCATTTCTCATCATCCCAAGGTATTTCTTGGCTTCTTTGAGGGAGGTCCCTCTCTTCTTGCAACATCTGGCTAGTTCCCTCTCCGCCTTTTCAATACTTGCCGCGAAATTCTTCAATCTCTGGATGATTTTATGCAACTGTTTCCACCTGAGGTCAATCCCCTTCAGAGTCAGAGCCAGTTCCCTTTTCCTCTCCTGTATCTGTGCATATGCCCCCCCCTTCTCGCCCTCACCTATGTCCGCTTCTGATAATTCCCCTTGCAATCCCTCGATCTCCTTATTTATCAGAACTACCCGGCCAATTAACTCTAGAACCCTCTTCCGCTGTAACTCCTCTTCTGCAGTATTGACCTCATCCTCGTCAATATTTCGGGTGATCTCCTTAACCCCTATCTTCCCTTCCTCCAACTCCTCTCCAATTCGAATAACCTCATTTACCGCAAGGGGACAGTTGAGTACTACGTCGAGAATCTCCCGCTTCCCCTCCTCTATTCTCTTGGCAATCTCCACTTCCCCATCCCTGGTGAGAAGGGATACCGAGCCCATCTCCCGCAAATACATTCTAACGGGATCGCTGGTCCTTCCGTATGAGTAGAGCTCCAGCGACTCCTGCCCCCCCTCTTCATCTACCTTATCGACATCTCTGTCCCGGCTCAGCTTCAAGGCATCATTAACCACCTCGATATCCATCTCATCGAAAATCATCATTATTTCTTCGATCTGGTCTGATGAAGTCATATCCTCGGGCAAATGGTCGTTCACTTCATCGAACGTTAAGAATCCCCTCTCCTTTCCCAGGGAAACCAAATGCTCAAATCCCTTTGATTTTCCTCCTTTGCCCATTGGAATATCTCCCTTTGCGGAATTCGAAGTGGGAAACCGAGGTTCAGGAATCTCAATTCTTGTACATCTCGATCACATTCCTTTCCCGTGCCAGCAAATGCTGTCTTTTTGCCAGAAGTTCTCCCAAGAGATCTTGTTGATCTCCCTTTTCGACCTCCTTTATCCTTCTCAATAAGGCCTCCTCATCTCTCTTCAGCTTTCGCATCTTTATTTTCCGACAGCAATCCCTCAGGCTTTTCTCAAGGGAAGCCTCTTCAAAAGTTCCATCCAAAAAGGCCCATTCGGAAATCTTCCTCCTCATCTCATCGTCCTCAACAAAGGCAAGAATGTCCGGGATGGCCAGATCACCCTTCTCGAAGTAGATTTCCTTGAGGGTCTTGGCTGCCTTCCTCAATTCTTCGTTCTCGAAATCCTCGATCACTCCATCCCCGGCGATTCCGGGGATCGTATGAGTAAAATGGAGCATGATCTGCAGTATCGCCTCCTCCGTCTTCGGATATATCTTCTTCTCGATCACCTGCTTCAGCTCTTCCCGTCTCCCTTTTCTCCTCTGGGGAGCGCTCCTCATCGCGTCGAGGACCACCTCCTCCTTCAATGACAGCCTCTCGCTCAGCTTTTTGACATAGGATTCCCGAATGATCCGGTTTCGAACCCTCTCAACCATGGGGAGAATCTCATCCACGGCCTTTGCCTTTCCATCAGCCGAGGCCAGATCGGATTTTGAAAGAACCTCCTCGATGAAGAAATCAAAGATGGGTATGGCTTGAGAGAACATCTCCTGGAACTCATTCCTGTGTCCCCCTTGAAGGAAGCTATCGGGATCGTGCTTGCCAGGAAGCCGGATCACGGCGCATGCAATCCCTTCATCCAAGGACAAGGGGAGGGCCCGAATGGTAGCTGCAGTTCCGGACTCATCGGAATCAAAACAGGTAATGAAATGATCTGTAAATCGTTTTAATATGCGAACGTGGTTCTCAGTCAGGGCCGTTCCCAGGGTCGCTACGGCATATTTATACCCGAATTGATGTAATGTCAACAGATCCATGTAGCCCTCGACGATCAAGGCCAATCCCTTCTCCCGAATGAAGTCCTTGGCCACATGCAGTCCGTAGAGGCTCTGGCCCTTGTTGAATAACGCGGATTCCGGGGAATTGAGGTACTTCGTTGCATGTTCATCTAAAGCCCTCCCCCCAAAGCCCACGACTTTTCCGCTCAGATCGAAAATGGGGAAGATAATTCTTCCCCTGAAATGATCATACCATCCTCCCGTCTTCTTGGCGATGACGAGGCCCAGTTCCTCGGCTCGTTTCAAGGGAACCCTTTTCCCCGCGAGATGATTGACCAGCCCATTCCAGCCGTTGAGGGCATACCCCAACCCGTGTTCTTCAATTACCTCCTTTCCTATACCCCTCTTTCCTAAATAATCTCGCGCCACGGTTCCATCTCGACTGAACAATAGGTCGCGATAATAGACCATGGCCGCTTGATTGACCTTATATAACTCCTCTTTTCTCTGGATCTCCCTTTTCGCCGACGGTGAAACCCTCCTTTGGGGGAGCGGCACACCGAATTTTCTCGCCAGCACCTTAACCGCCTGTGGGAAGGGGATGTTTTCGGACTTCATGATAAATCCGAAGACGTCTCCACCTACCCCACATCCAAAACAATGGAAGACTTGTTTGACGCTACTCACCATGAAGGAAGGGGTCTTCTCGGGATGAAACGGACAGAGGGCACTGTAATTCCTTCCAGCCTTCTTCAGGGAAAGATATTCGGATATGACCTCGACGATATCAGCCCTGTTCCTGACCTCCGCTATAATATCATCGGTAATATATTCCTCCAAACCGTTCCCCCTTATGAGCTCTCTGAAGAACTCGCTCTTCGCCCTTCAGAAATATTTTTTCATGCTGGATAAGACCCTTGTCCCTTCGCTCAGAGTTCGTGTTTCGTGTCCGTGATCATTAGGACTGAGGACGGCGGACGGCAGACCGCGTAACAGAATCGTGTTCCTGCTCGTGGTTCGGACCTCATCATTTGTCATTTGGATTTTGAACTTTGAAATTTGACATTCTTACTTTCTGCCTCCAACCTCTACCCTCTACCTTTTTCCCCTCTCACCAGAACTCCACAACGGTTACGCCTGACCTCATGAGATCCTTGGGACCAAACCGCTTCACGCTGCGATGGTGTCTCAAGTGCTCTCCAACAGCCTCTTTCAATCTCCCCCTCCCCAATCCATGAATGATATCCACCTTCTCCAGTTTCCCCACTATAGCATCATCAATGAATTTGTCCAGGACGGGAAGCGCCTCCGCCACGGTGAGGCCTACAATATTTATCTCCGATGGAACCGCCTTTTCAGGCGGCAATTCGTACGTTATCCCCTCATCTTTCATGCTATAAGGCATGGGCTGGGGTGCAGTCCTTTCCAGATCACGGAGGGGAACACTCACCTTCAGGTTTCCGACCTGAACATCCGCTCTTTTCGACTCGCCGTATACCTTGTTAACCAACCCAACCCTGGTCAGGCTCACAACCCTTACCCAATCCCCTGCCTTCAATCCCGCCACATCTCTCCCTTTTCTTTTCTTGCTCCTGAGGTGGAGGAAAAAGCGTTCACGCGCTTTCTTCAAATCCCCCTTGGGTATCCTTTTCCCCCGGTATCCCGACTTGCGAGCTTCTTCGGCAATCCGTTTCAAATCCATCTCGGTCTCGTGTAAAAGAACCCTTCCCCTCTCCTCAACCTTTTCCAGGATGTCCATCCTCCGTTCCCTCATTCGTCCAACCAATTGGCGAAGGCGATCTCGATGCCCCCGAATCTCTTCCTTGAAAATCCCTATTTCCTCTCGCTCTTTCTTGATCTCCCTCTGCAAGGCTTCGATATTGCGTATGAATCGGGAAGTATCCCTTCCTTGGTGGGCTAGGTGCTTTCCGGCCAAATTGAGAATTGCCCTTGGGAAACCCAATTTTTCGGCCACCAAAAAGGCATTACTCGAACCCGAATCCCCGTATATCAGTTCATACCTCGGCTCCAGAGTCTCAGAGTCGAAGGCAACGGAAACATTGGTCGCATTGTTGTTAAGGTAGCCATAGGCCTTGAGCTCATCTAAATGTGTCGTCACCACTACCGTTGCACCCCTGTCGATGAGATAATCAAGTACCCCTATAGCGAGAGCAGACCCTTCCTTTGAGTTAGTTCCCACACCCACCTCGTCGATGAGGGCGAGGGAGAATTGGTCGGATTTCTCCAGAATACGAATGAGGGAGAGGATATGTGCGGAAAAAGTGCTCAGATTCTCCTGGATATTTTGTTCATCCCCGATATCGGCAAAGACGGAATGATAAAGGGGCATTTCGCTTCCCTCCATGGCGGGAATGTGCATACCGGACTGCACCATCAGGGACAAAAGACCAAGGGTCTTCAGGGCGACGGTCTTTCCCCCGGCATTTGCACCGCTGATAATCAGGGCTTTGGAGTATCCATCCAGATAGATGTTGATGGGAACGGTGAAATCCCCTTTCTTCGTGGAAAGCAATGGATGCCGAGCTCCCAAAAGGCGGACCGTCCCATTCCTATTAAGGAACGGATTAACTCCATCCAATTTTCGGCTCAACTTGACCTTGGCATAGAGAAGGTCAATTTCCCCTAATGTCTCCAGATCCCGCAGGAGCTCCTGATGAAATTCCCCTATTTGCCGAGTCAACCTCGAGAGTATCCTCCTTTCCTCCTGTCTCTCGTCTTCCAGTAATAGGCTGAGTTCATTATTATGATCCACGACCTCCATCGGCTCGAGAAAAATGGTCATCTTGCTGTGAGAATGGTCATGTACAATGCCCTCCATTTGGCTCTTAACCTCGGATTTGATGGGCAAGACGTACCTTCCGTTACGGATGGTTATCAGTTTTTCCTGGAAGAGGGACTGGAGATCTTCACGTTTCATCATCTCTTCCAGAGCCCTATTGATCCTCTTCCGGTAGGCGGCGATATCGCTTCTAATTTGCCTTAACGTCGGACTGGCATCGTCGAAAATCTTGCCCCCTCCATCGATTGTCCGGGAGATCTCCGATTCCAACCCCCTGAGGTCGGATAACCGAGATATCAGATCTCCGAATAGAGGAAAATCCCCCTTCAGCTTCTTGAAAGAGGATTTCAATCCACGGGATACCCTCAAATCCCCCGCGATATCGAGAATCTCCTCGGTGTTCAGGACAGCCCCTTCGATTCTAGCCCTCGCTATGGCCGCTCGGACATCCTTGATCCCCGTCACGGGGATTTCCCCATAGATCTCCATAATCTTATTGAGCTCGTCAACCTCTCCCAGTCGCTTCTTTATCCAAGACAACTTCCTTTGCGGTTTTAGGCCATCACACAGAGCCTTTCCGACGCATGAGGTCGCGAATCCCTTGAGGAGCTCCAGAATTTGGTCATACTCAAGAGCCTTAAATGAGTGACTATCCATTGAGCAGCTTTACGTTGAAAAGGTCAAATAAGGCAGGTGCGATATATGTCAAATCCCCGAATTGAGGACAAGTATCTCCCTAACGGGAAAGCTTCTCCCTGACCATTTGCTGAACTGCCTTCCCGTCGGCTCGTCCCGCAATCTTTGGCATAAGCGACTTCATAACCTTGCCCAAATCCTTCATATCAAGGGCTTTGGTCTCCTTTACCGTTTCTTCTATAAGCGTGAGGATTTCGTCCCTGGAGAGCGGTTGAGGCAAAAAGGACCGAAGAACTTTCAGTTCCTCTTCCTGTTTCTCGATGAGATCTGATCGATTGGCCTGTTGGAAATGGCCCAACGATTCTTCCCCCTTCTTGACTAAGCCGCTTATCACCTTGACAATAGCGCCATCGTCGAGTTTCCCCCTGTCTTCGATCTCCTTATTTTTCACCGCTGCGCGGGCCATCCTTATCACCGACAGTCGCAACTTATCCCCCGCTCTGAGAGCGGATTTCATCTCATCTTCCAGTCGCTCTGCTAATGACATGAGGCCTCATCCCCTTTGCATCATCTTTTTCATCCTCTTCAACGCCCTCTTCCTTGCGGCCAACGCCTTCCTCTTCCGTTTGACGCTCGGCTTCTCATAGTGCTCCCTCTTCCTGATCTCGGAGATGATCCCGGTCTTCTCGCACTGCTTCTTAAACCTCCTCAGGGCATTCTCAAAGGATTCATTCTCCCTAATCCTAATGCCGGCCATCCATGTTCTCCCCCCCCTCATCGAGCAGTCAAAACCTTAAATATATCAGAAATTTCCAAGTTGTCAATCACCTGAGGACAATTCCCCCTTTTTGCGAGCCCGTGCCTCTTGATCAGACCAGCCTCAGGAGCGAGGCGGCCCAGGATGGTCATTGAATTTCCTTGAAAATTCCACTCTCATCCTTTATTATGTATGCAAAGTCCCTGCCCTCTTGACGCATCAAATCGAAAGGAGAAGATCGATGGCAATCGCTAAATGGGACCCTCTTTCATGCGGCCCTTTCAGGGAATTATCGGCGATGAGGGATCGTATGGACAGGCTCTTTAAGGATGCCATGGGGCGAACTCGTACCATTAAGGAGGAATTGGAGGCAGGGGTTTGGACCCCGCTCGTGGATATCTATGAGACCGATGAGGATTTGGTGATTAAGGCCGAGCTCCCCGGGCTCTCCACCGCGGATGTGAACGTCCGCGTTGATGATAATGTCTTGAGCTTAAAGGGTGAGCGAAAACGAGATGCAGGAATTAATAGTGGAGATTATCATCTCATTGAGCGGTCTTACGGACATTTTCGAAGATCCTTTGTGTTGCCCGATAATGTGGATCGGGACAAGGTCGAGGCGAAATTTAAGAATGGGGTACTCTTCATCTCTATCCCCAAGTTTAAGAGGAAAGAGCCCAAGAAGATCGCCATTGAAATAGAGCCATGAGAACCCTCCGTGATGCCCTTTCCTACAGCATCCACCCCCAACCCAGTGGATAAGGTTGGCGAATCCTTCCTCTTGGCACCTAGCCCTTACCAGGAGGAGACCTTAGGGGCGTTCGACGGAGGATCCTCGGGGAATAGGGATCGCCTATAGTCAAGGGGCCAGGAGAGAGAAATGCGGACCGGGGGACGAACAAGGGACAAAGCCCGCAAAGTGAAGGACCAGGTTGAACAGAGGATCAGGCAAATGAAGGACTTGGAGGAGAAATACCGATTCCTCTTGGAAAACTCTGGGGACATGGTGGTCACATTGGATAAGGGTGGGGTCATTACCAGCTTCAACAGGGAGGCTGAGAAAATAACCGGCCATGACAGGCAAAAGGTGATTGGAAAATCCTTCGTCGATGTTCTGGTGCCGGAGGGAAGGAACCAATTGGAAATGAGGCGGTTTCGGAAAAGGCTGAATATGCGAGAACCAAAGCCTTATGAAGCCGAGATGAGGGCTCGAAGCGGTGAAAGGATATTCGTTCAGGCCAATTCCCTGAGGCTCGAGGATGAACGGGGAGAGGTAGCGGGGTTAGCCTGTATTTTCAAGGATGTGACCGCCCGAAAGAGGGCAGAGCAAGAGTCGAAGAGGGCTCAATACCTCCTGGAAAAGCTGGTAGATAACATGGCTGATGCCATCGTCATGACCGATAAGAAGGGACTGATCACCTTTTACAACAAGGGGGCGGTGGAAATTTTCGGGCATCATCCTTCCGATATACTGGGCAAACCCGTCTTGGATTTCTATGTGAGGAAAAAAGATGCCAATAAGGTTAAACGGATGCTCCTCAAATCCAAGGAGGGCAAGATTAGTAATTTCGAAACCCAATTTCTCACCCGTGACGGAAAGACCGTCTTTGTGAACATGTCTGCGACCTTGATCCGGGATGAGGAGGGAAGGGTCGTAGGTACCCTGGGGATCAACCGAGACATCACTCAAAGGAAGACCCTGGAGAGGGAATTAAGGGAATCGGAGGAGCGCTACCGCACTATGGTGGAGAGCGCCCATGATATGGTGGCCATCATCGGCGAAGACTCCCGATTGAAATATGTCAATAAGAAAGCGGAGGAATTGACCACCTTCGGCAGGGACGAGTTAATTGGAATGCATTTTCGCGATCTCCTGCATAAGAGAAGCCAAAGATCGGTGCTGCATAGATTCCGAATGAAAAGGCGGGGTGAGAGAGTTCCCGTACGCCATGAATTCGAAATAATCCGCAAAGATGGGGGAAAGAGGCGAGTAGAAAGCAGTTCATCCAACTTGATGGATGCCAATGGATCCATCAACACCATCGCTTACATCAAGGACATCACCGAGAGAAAACAGTATGAGGAAGCCCTGAGGGAGAAATTGGACGAGCTTGAAAAGTGGTACAAGCTCACAGTGGACAGGGAGTTGAAGATGATTGAACTGAAGAATGAGATCAGGGCGCTGGCGAATGAACTGACCGAGTTGAAACAGAGGCTCCTCCCGGAAGGGGAAACAAGGGTTTCGCAGACCCATAAAGAGTGACTCACGGACCCAGCAGTGTGGGGTCATTTATCCTTTTTCCCGCCGCCGTACCCCTCCTTAAAGCCCTCTATGACCTCCTTGGAAAGCTCCTTGGTGGCCTCGAAGATCCTCCGAAGGCCTTCCTTTAACTTCTCCTCTGCTTCCTCGGCCCTCTCGGATTTCCCTTTCTTTTCCCCACCCATGGTTCCTTATTATAAGGGGCATCCAGTCCTAATGTCAACGACATCGGGGCCGGAGTTTCCTGAGTTTTCCATCGAGATTTTTTGTAACCTATTGATTTAACATTGAAATATGCTTTTCAACGGTGGACGGGCTTATTTCTTCCCTCCAATACTCCCGAAGTGACCCGAGATATCCGGAAAAGTCGCTCATCGCTGCTCAAACATATTTTTTCGACCATTCCATCGTTTTTGCCACCCTCAACTCAGAACTGGGTTTGCAGCCGGTCTTATTGGCTCGTAGTGGTTGTCGAAAAAATATAATTCGCGCTCAGAGCTCCTTTTCCGCATTCCCCAAGAAGTCAGGAAACTCCGGCATCGAGGAAGTACAGCGACGGCTCATGACCCTCATCTCAATTGTCCCCGGCGAAGATCCTGAGACAAAGGCCTTCAGGGGGAACCGATCTGACCGGAACATTACCTACAGGGTCCCCGGGTTTATCCGGAGGCTTGCGGGCTGAACTTGACAATTACGTTAAGATAGGGTATTAAAGGAGCGTAATGGATGAAGAACAATTGTATAAGATTGGCCAGGTGGGCAAAAGAGCCCGCGTAACCCTGCGAACGATACGATACTACGAGGAATTGGGTCTCATTGGACCCACCGTTCGTACCAAGGGGGGCTTCAGATTATATACGGAGAAATCCATCGAACGACTGCGATTTATCCAAGGGCTCAGATTGCTCGACTTTCCCCTTTCCAAGATAAGACAGCTGTTTAGGATCAGGGAGATGGCACAGTCCGGGGATGAGGCCTCTCGCCAGATGATGCAGCTGCTGAAAAATCAACAGCAAGAAGCAGCAAGGAAGAAGGGACAATATGAGAAGATGCTTAACGAGATCCAATCTACAATGGAATTAGTGAGCGGGTGCTCTGGATGTAAAACCAAGCCGAGCTATGAGGCCTGTCGCACCTGTGAAGTCATTTACCGCAAGGGAGAACTCCCCCTTCCCTTAAGGGCTATTTTGTAGCCCGTCACCATTACGGAGAATCACTTCATGGGAAGCCGTCCTTTCGGATGGCTTCCCTCGTATGAGCCCACAAGTCCCCCGACGGTCGGTTTTCTAAGATCCCGCCCCGCCCACATGCTCATCTTGGCACATTTATTGCTGAATCTTTCGTAACCGTCAAATGAATTGCAAGTGCGCATGTGCAAAAGCGCCTCCCCTTAAGCATAGAAGGGCTCCAGGGGGGTTGAACATGTCCCTTTACCCTGGAAAGAGGGTATTTTAACCATTTTGCATAGAATTGTGTAAAATGTTTACGTTTTTCGCCAATGAAACCCGTACCCGAACGCCACACAAATCAAGAGGAAAATGAGCTCGAGGAGCCATTTTCCCCCGTAGAGCCAGAAACCGATGAGGAACTGGCCTCCGCCTTGGAGTTGATTCGGTCCCTCCTGAAAGCCATAAAGGCCTTCAAGCTCTACGAATCGAACAATCCCATGCTGGCCAAGCAGCTTGAGGAATTGATCACTAAATTCAGGGGGCATCTGGATCGATATCAGGCATTGAACCTGCAGGTGGGTGAGTACAAATTGCTCTTCGAGGGGAAGCCGATCTACGAAAATACGGACATGAAGGAGAGCCTGGCCTTCCTCCTCTATAAGGATGGGGTGAGGGAGATCCGCTTCCTTAAGGGACTTGAGGACCAGGAGATTTCCGACTTTCTCGACATCCTCGGAAAAAATGAACAGATAAGCAGGCTCGAGGATGATATTGTCACCCTGCTGTGGCAAAAGGATTTTGCCCACATAACCTACTTCGCCACCGATGAATTCATGGAGGCCAACGCCGTAAATGTTCCCGCCACCTATGACGAAATTGAAGCGGGACTGGAGTTTTCACCCGAGGAAGGGGAGGCTGGTGCCGCAGCGGAGCAAGAAGCAGAAGAAACCGAAGTGCTCTTAGTGGCAGGGGGAACGCTTCCCGAACTCGTTGAGGACCAAAAGGAAACCTTCGCAAGGCAATTCCAGCTCACGGCTGATGAGGTGGATCTCATTAATCGACAAATCAAACAAGAGACCGATATCCATTTCGTCTCCACGTTGGTCAATAACCTCGTGGAAATCCTGCTTCATCTGGGAGAGGACTTAGAGCCCTATGAAAACATGGTCACCTTCTTCGATAGGGCCCTTGAATTTCTCGTGTTGAAGGGGGAATTTAAGACTGCAGGTCAGATCTTGAAGAACCTCCGAGAAATCCTCGATTCCATGGCCCTTAAGGACAACCAAATCTACGCCATTAATCGCATTTTCGAATGTGTTGGAACCCCTCGCATGATTGAACTTGCTGCCCAGACCTTGAAGCACGAGGGGTTTTTCGACCCCAATGCGGGACGTGAGTTCTTCGACTTGCTCCCCAAATCAGCCATCGAACCCCTCTGCAACATGCTGGGACAGATTGAGTCTCCGAAAGCCAGAAATTTCATTGCCGAAATCATCGGAAGAAAGGCTAAGGGTAACCTGGAGATCTTGGTCCCCTACTTGAACGATAAGAGGTGGATGGTGGTCTGCTACGTTCTCACCATCATAGGGAACTCAGGGGACCGGGGCGGCGTCAAATACCTATCTCAAACTGTCAGCCATCCCGATGAGAGGGTACGAAGGACTTTCCTCAAAGCGTTATCCCGCTACGGGGGTAAGGAGACGAAGGCTCCTCTCATTAAAATGCTCAACGACGAGAGCCCGTATATTCGATCTCAGGCGGCTATCCATTTGGCGAAATCCTTCAAGAACGATGCCCTGAGGCCAATTCTCTCCGTCATCCAGTCCGAGTCCTTCATGGATAGGGATTTCTCCGAAAAGGCCTCTTTTTTTAGGGCCATTGGCGATATCCGCTCCCCTGAATCCCTCCCTGCGTTGCGAAAAATCCTCGAAAAGAAAAGTTGGTTTCAACGTCCAAAGTGGGATGAGCTGCAAGTATGCGCGATCGGGGCCTTGCGGATGATTGGCACAGAGGAATCAAGGAAAATCCTGGAGATGGGGAAACGATCCAAGAATCGGGCTGTGAGAAGGGCATGTCTCCAGGCCTTAAATGAGCCTAACGCCTGACGTCCGGAGGAAGCATGACTGCAGATGTTGCAATGGACACGGCTGGCAAAAGCGCGGAAGAGGCGCTCTCCTTGGATACGGACGAGACGGGTGCTTCCCGGTTGGAAAACGACCTGATCATCAAGCTCCACATCTTGATGAAGGTCTCCCAGATTTACGATCAAAAGAACGTCGCCTTAGATCAGGTGGTGCAGGGGACATTGGAACTGATTAACCATCTCATGAAATTGGGGGACTCCCTGTCTCTGCGGGTAATAAGGGATGGCATCTTCATCAATCAAAAGCGGCTGAAGATTGGGGTTGATAGTTACATTGGATTCAAGTTCGTTTTGGAGCAGCTCAAGAAAAAGAGGCTCGGGGAGATTACAATTCATATCGTTCCGGACGAAGATACACTCAAGGAGTTCGTCTACCAAATGATGAGTTTGACCGATGGAGATGAGGACAACGCGAAGAAGTTGGAAGACGCCTTAGCCCGGCTGGGCATTGAATCCTTTGCCTTTGAGCCGCTGGAAATCTTTGAGGAGGATGAGTTCTTCGCGCAAACGGACTCAAAGGAGGCTGGAAAGAAGCTTTTCTTCGAGACTATCGGGGTCATTAAGGGGGTTGTCACCGGAATCAAGAAGGACCAATTCATCAATGCCCGAAAATTGAAGAGAATGGTCCAGGGTGCCATCAACCTCATGGTAAAGGATGAGTCGATACTCCTCGGCCTGACCACGATAAAGAACTACGACGAATATACATTCAACCACTGCGTAAACGTCGCCATCTATTCTCTGGCCATGGGGCGAAGGCTCGGGGTTTCCAAGAAGTTGTTAAGCGAATTGGGAATCACGGCCCTTCTGCATGACATAGGAAAGGCAAAAATACCCAAGGAGATCATCAATAAGCCCGATAAGCTGGACGATGACGAGTGGAGGCTCATGAGGGAGCATCCCATGATGGGCGTTGAGATGATGTTGAAGATAAAGCAATTGGGGGAGATGAGCCCAAAGATGGTCATCGGCGTTTTCGAGCACCACCTGAACTGCGATTTTACGGGCTACCCGAGGCTCATTCGGAAAAAGGATCTCACCCTGTTCGGAAAGATCATAAAGATCGCGGATTGTTACGATGCCATGACCACGCCCAGGGCCTACCGGAGTAAGACCTTTCGCCCCGAGCAGGCATTGGCCGTTATGGTGCGGGAGAAAAATGGATTCGATCCCATCTTGCTCAAGCTTTTCATCAGCATCATCGGGATTTATCCCATTGGATCATTGGTCCTGCTCGACACCAATGAAATGGGCGTCGTCTATGAAACAAACCCGGATCCCCAATACATCAATCGACCGAAAGTGATCCTCGTTTCTCAATCGGAGGGAAGGAGAAGGATTGGTCCAGCCATAAATCTGACGGAGGCGGACCCGGAAACCAAAAGCTATACGAGAAGTATCGTTAAGACATTGGATCCCCACAAATATCACGTCAATATCGTGAAGCATTTCCTCTAACCCTCATGGAATATATTTTTCATGGGTGAACACCCTTGTCCCTTCGCTTCAATGCACTTGGGTCTGTTGCCCGAATTTCCTGGTCTCATTGATCTCATTTCACCATTTCCCTGAATTGACTCTCGCTCAAGACCGTGATCCCCAATTCCTTTGCCCGGTCATACTTCGATCCCGGATCCTTTCCCACCACGACATAATCCACCGTCTTGCTAACGTCGGAGGACGTTCTTCCCCCCAAGGATTCCACCAAATCCCTGGCCTCATCGCGGGTAAAGGTCTCCAGGGCACCGGTGAAAACAAAGGTGAGATCTTTCAGTTTAGCCACCTGCTCTACGGCAGGCCCGGCGATGGTTAAGCCCGCCCCTTGTAACTTCTCCACTACTTCCCGGTTTGTCGCATCACCGAAAAATCGAACCACGCTCTGGGCGAGCTCGGGTCCCACTTCCCGTATGACCAACAGTTCCTCCTCGGTCACCCGAAAAAAATTGGTTAAGGATTTGAGCTCCTTGGCTAAAACCTCAGATAGGTGTTCCCCCACATGGCGAATCCCCAGGGCATAAATGAATTTGGCGAGAGGCTTCTTCTTACTCCCCTCAATGGCATCGAGGATATTTTGGGCGGACTTGTCCGCCATCCTCTCCAGGCCGACGAGATCCTCTTTTGAAAGGCGATAAAGGTCGGATACATCCTTAACCATTCCTCGGTCCACCAATTGCGCCACCAGCTTATCCCCCAATCCATCGATATCCATGGCGCGCTTCGAAGCGAAGTGTTTGATCCTACCCTTGAGTTGAGCGGGACAGGACAGGCCTATGCACCGGTGAAGTGCCTCGTTCTCAAGCCGTACCACATCGGCTCCGCAAACCCGACACGTATCGGGAATGTGAAACTTCCTCTCTGCCCCGGTCCTCTCAGAATCCACTACCTTCACGACCTCAGGAATGACGTCTCCCGCCCGCTGGACGATGACGGTATCGCCTATCCGAACATCCTTTTTATCGATCTCATCCTGGTTGTGCAAGGTCGCCCTACCGATCTCAATACCCCCTACCCTAACGGGTTCCAAAATCGCGACCGGCGTGATAGCCCCCGTCCTCCCGACTTGGGGAATGATATCCAGAACCTTGGTTGTCTCCTGTTTCGGCCTAAACTTGTAAGCCAAAGCCCACCGGGGATTCCGGGAAATCACCCCTAACCTGCCCTGAAGATTAAGATCGTCCACCTTTATGACGACTCCATCGATTTCATATGGCAACATCTCCCTCTCCCCCTCAATGTCGTCATAGTATTCGATGATCTCATCGATATCCCGACACCGTTTCGTAATGGGGTTAACCCGCAGCCCCCAGTAAGGAATCGTCTCGAGAAATTCCGAGTGTGTCTTAAACATAAATCCTAAAATCCCCCCCATACCGTAAAAAAAGATATTGAGGGGCCTGCTTGCCGTAATGGCAGGGTCAAGCTGCCTCAAGGAACCGGCAGCTGCATTCCTCGGGTTGGCAAACAGCGCCTCACCTGAAGCCTCACGCTTCTTATTCAACTCCCTGAACCTCTCGATCTCCATGTAGACCTCTCCCCTGACCTCGAGGCGCTCTGGAACGGGAACCTCCTTTCCTACAAGGCTAAGGGGAATACTCCTTATGGTCCTCAGGTTCTGGGTAATGTTCTCACCGTTAACCCCATCACCACGAGTCGATCCGACGACGAGGTTCCCCCTTTCATAGACCAATTCCACGGCCAACCCATCTAACTTCGGCTCGGCTACGTATGCGATATCGCCGTCCGTTCCCAGGAAGCGCCGCACCCTCTGATCGAATTCCCTCACTTCGATTTCGTTCTGCCCATTGGCTAAGCTCAGCATGGGGATGGTATGAGTAACCGTCTCGAATTCCTCCAGCGGTGGTGCACCAACCCGTTGGGTTGGCGAATTGGCATCGCGGAGTTCGGGAAACTCCACTTCCAGCGTCTCCAACTCCCTCATCATCCGATCGTATTCAGCATCGGAGATTTCGGGGTCATCCAACACATAGTATCGATAATTATGATACTCGATGGCCTCCCGGAGTTGTTTGGCCCTTCGATAAATCGCATCATTTTCCATGGGACCATCCCCCCTACGTTCTCTCATCTTCTAGGAAGCAGTTCCCCGACCGGTCACATTACCCTCGGGGTCAGCTATTTTCCCCGGAAGTTCCTGAAACTACAATACTATCCCGCACTTATCCTGCTGACGGTATTGTAAATGGCGGGACATTTATTGTCAATCTCCCGTTGGCGGAAACATCAGCCTCAAATGCCCTCCTTCGATGCTTCCCTCGGAAAATGATACCGAAGCCATAATTCTAAAAATTATTTTATTAATAAATATAAATACTTAATAGCTAATATTTAAATTACATTATAGTTTTTATCCTTAAGATATTAACATTATTCATATTTTTGCTTTTTGTAAATGAAAAGGCGCGATCCCCGCATAAATACGAAAACTTTAGAAATTATAGCTAGTTACAAAAATTGAAAAAATTCCCTTGACAAGCAAAGAATTTAAGTCTAATAATAGGAAAAGTGGGATAAAGTGGTAAAAAGTGGTAAGAAAGGGGACCCACCATGTTCAGGGGGAGGTTTGAACACGCCATCGACCCAAAGGGGAGGGTCAGCATACCCTCGAAATTCAGGGAGATCCTTACCAAGAAGTACGACGAACGGCTTGTTGTCACCAATTTCGACGGATGTTTGGTGGCTTACCCTTACGAGGAATGGGTGCAGCTGGAGGAAAAGGCCAGTTCACTCTCCATGGTTAAAAAGGAAACACGGGCCTTCATGAGGTTTTTCTATTCAAGCGCCATTGAATGTACCCTGGACAAACAGGGGAGGATTCTCATCCCTCAAACCCTGAGGGACTATGCGGACCTGGAGAAGGAAGTCGTTTTGGTTGGGCAATTGAGGAAGATCGAGATTTGGTCAAAGAAGAGGTGGGGCGAGGAAATCGTTAAGGCCCATGAAAACTTCGACCAAATCAGCGATGTCCTTTCCGAGTTTGGGCTTTAGACCTATGCATGAAACCATGGGGCGCTGAAATGAGGATAACAGGGATATGGGCTATG
>Ga0180437_10003283_pt1 | contig 24263 bp, 19 predicted proteins | sample SS_ome_4_FD_132410 | JGI IMG/M metagenome (GOLD analysis project Ga0180437, IMG submission 132410) | Hypersaline lake sediment archaeal communities from the Salton Sea, California, USA - SS_3_D_1 metaG | ecosystem: Environmental > Aquatic > Non-marine Saline and Alkaline > Hypersaline >... | reverse complement strand
CGGATTACGGTTATGCGCGATGGAAGGATAATCGACACGCTTCTAACGGAAAATGCCACAAGAGACAAAATCATCAGTTTGATGGTTGGACGGACTATTTATGAATCAGAACCGGAGATCCCTGAAAACCCGAGCCAGGAAGTTGTGCTTGAGGTCCGCAACCTCAACCGCGGTAAGACTTTACGGGATGTAAGTTTCGACCTGAAGAAGGGCGAAATCTTAGGTTTTGCCGGATTAATGGGCGCCGGACGAACCGATGTGGCCCGGGCCATCTTTGGCGCCGATAATCTTGACTCAGGAGAAATCTATATCAAAGGCCAGCAGGTACACATCCATAAACCCAAGGATGCCGTTGTATACGGCATCGGTTACCTGTCGGAAGACCGCAAACGCTACGGCCTTACACTGGGCATGGATGTCAAAGAGAATATCGCCATGGCCAGCATGAAGAATTTCCTGCGCTGGTTTACCTGGGTGGATTTCAAAAAACAATCTTCCGTGGCTAAAGAGATGGTCGGGGCATTGAACATCAAAACGCCCAGCATTGACCAAAAAGTAAATTATTTATCCGGGGGCAACCAGCAAAAAGTTGTTATCGGTAAATGGCTGACCGCCGATACAGATATCTTAATTTTCGATGAACCTACGCGCGGGATTGATGTGGGCGCTAAAAGCGAGATATATAAACTGCTCAACGACCTGGCCAGCGCCGGAAAATCGGTCATCATGATTTCCTCAGAACTACCCGAAATTTTGCGTATGAGCCATCGTGTGGTAGTGATGTGTGAAGGCCGCATCACAGGGATTTTAGATGCAAATGATTTGACCCAGGAAAAAATTATGACGTATGCAACTATGCGGGGCAGCATAGTTCAGGAACATGTGAGTACGTCTATATAATCTTTGCCCATTGGAAAATGCCATGCAAAATAATACCAATGCTTCCAAAAATCTATTTCAATCCGATGCCATGCAGCAGATCATGGCGTTCAGCGCGCTGATCGTGTTGTTGATCGGCTTCTCGGTCGCTTCGCCGTATTTCCGCACATTCGATAATTTTGTCGGCATCCTGCTGGCGACTGCCGTCAACGGTGTGCTTGCCCTGGGCGCTACTTTTGTCATCATCAACGGAGGCATTGACCTTTCGGTGGGCACGGTGATGACCTTATCCGCGGTAATGACGGGCGTTTTTATCACCGAAATGGGTCTGCCCATCCCGGTTGGCATCATTGGCGGTTTACTGACGGGCAGCCTGGCTGGTTTTATCAACGGCACCTTAATTTCGCGTATGAAAATCCCGCCTTTCATCGCCACATTGGGTATGTTGTATATCGCTAAAGGCCTCTCCCTGGTGATTTCAGATCTCAGACCGATTTATTTCAATGATACGCCCATGTTCCGGCAAATGGCAATGGGTTCGATCCTGGGTGACATTACCGGGCTCAATGTTCCCAATGCTGTACTGATTTTATTCGCCGCGGCCCTTTTTGCCCATATTATTCTGACTCGCACCATACTCGGCCGCTATACTTTTGCAATGGGGAGCAATGAAGAAGCCACCCGCCTTTCGGGTGTCAACGTAGCGGTTTGGAAGACCGCCGTCTTTACCCTGGCGGGCTTTTTCAGCGGATTGGGCGGCGTATTGATCGCTGCCCGCCTGAATTCTGCCCAACCTGCCCTCGGGGCAGGATATGAACTGGATGCCATCGCGGCAGTTGTTATTGGCGGCACTTCTCTGAGCGGCGGCGAAGGTTCGATACTGGGAACCATCATTGGGGCGTTCATTATCAGCACCCTTACGAATGGCCTGCGCATCCTTTCCGTGCCGCAGGAATGGCAGATTGTCGTGACCGGATGCATTGTTATTCTGGCTGTATACTTGGACATACTGCGCCGTCGCCGATAAAATTTGTCAACAACTACTTCGAAAATTTTTATTAAGGAGGTTCATATTTGCTAATATTCAAATAAGAAGTTTAATATCATATCAACTACAATTTGTAAAACAAGGAGAAAAATGAATATGAAGAAAATGCTTTTCACACTATTGGCAGTATTGGTTGTCTTTGGCCTGATTGCAGGCTGCGCGCCGCAGGCTACCGAAGCCCCTGAAGCTGAAGCCCCGGAAGCTGAAGCCCCCGAGGGCGAAACCCCCTATATTCCCGTTATTTCTAAAGGATTCCAGCACCAGTTCTGGCAAGCTGTAAAATTGGGCTCCGAGCAAGCCGCCGAAGAACTTGGCGTTGAAATAACTTTTGAGGGTCCAGAATCCGAGGCTATGGTTGACAAGCAGGTTGAAATGTTCCAGACTGCCCTGGACAAGAATCCTGCCGCCATCTGTCTGGCTGCGGTCGACTCAAAGGCATTCCAGCCTCTGCTCGAGCAAGCCCAGGCAGCAGGCATCCCCGTGATCGGTTTTGACTCCGGCGTTGACAGCGATATTCCGGTTTCCACCGCCGCGACCGACAACATTGCTGCAGCAGCAGAAGCCGCTGACAGAATGGCTGATCTGATCGGCGGGTCCGGTGAAGTGGCAGTCATCGCGCATGACCAGACCAGCCGCACAGGTATCGACCGTGTGGACGGTTTCGTCGGCAAGATGGAGAGCGATTACCCGGATATCACCGTAGTAGACGTGCAGTACGGCGGCGGCGACCAGCTCAAATCCACCGACCTGGCCAAAGCCATCATCCAGGCTCACCCGAACCTGAAAGGTTTCTTTGGCGCCAACGAAGGTTCGATCATCGGTGTGTTGAATGCTGTTTCAGAACTTGACATGGAAGGCGATATCGTGGTCATCGGGTACGACTCCGGCCAGCAGCAGATGGACGCCATCCGTTCCGGCGCTGAAGCGGGCGCAATCACCCAGAACCCGATCGGTATCGGGTACAAGTGCGTTGAAGCGGCTGTAAAAGCTATCAACGGCGAAGAACTGCCTGAGACCATCGATACCGGCTTCATGTGGTATGACGCCGACAATATCGATGACGAAGAGATTCAGGCTGTACTTTACAAGTAAGATAAGTACCGCTACCTGAAGGATAGAGCAGGGACTGTTCGAGAACCATGGACAGTCCCTGTTTTTAGAAAAGAGCGTACATAAAATCCTGCAGCCGGATGGCGCAGCACAGATGGAATTTGAATAGCGTTCGCCAGTACTGCTCTCACCACCAGCGTTATATCGGCAGAACTAATCACAGGCAGCCAAAATTAATAGCCAGCGCATTGCAATTATTCGGAATTTTTTCATTATCCACCAGATGAGCAAATCAAATATCGCTCTGTGAAAGTTAACCTGTAGACTGATCCTCAAAACGCTGGATACTTTATAAATGGAGTAATGTCATGAAAACAAATACAAATATCCCTCTCAACCGCCTGGTAGGTGAAATGCCGAAAATCGGAATCCGCCCAGCCATTGACGGCCGGCGCAAGGGCATCCGCGAATCTTTGGATGAGCTGACAATGGATATGGCCAGGAATACGGCAGTTTTTATAAGCGAAAACCTGCGCCACGCCAACGGTCTGCCGGTTGAATGCGTTATCGCTGACACCTGCATCGGCGGCGTGGCTGAAGCGGCACAGACCGCCGAGAAATTCACCCGCCAGGGTGTCGGCCTCTCCATAACGGTAACCCCCTGCTGGTGCTACGGCTCGGAGACCATGGATATGGACCCGCTGGTTCCCAAAGCGGTATGGGGCTTTAACGGCACCGAACGGCCGGGCGCTGTATACCTGGCTGCGGTTTTAGCCGGGCACAACCAGAAGGGTTTACCCGCCTTCAGCATCTACGGCCGCGACGTTCAGGATGCCGGCGACACCTCCATCCCGGGTGACGTTCAGGATAAACTGCTGCAATTTGCGCGCGCGGGCCTTGCGGTCGCCAGGATGCGCGGCAAATCCTATCTGGCGATGGGCGGCGTATCGATGGGCATCGCCGGTTCCATTGTGGACCAACCCCTGTTTGAAGATTACCTGGGGATGCGGGTTGAATCTGTGGACATGTCGGAATTTGTGCGCAGATTAAACGAAAATATCTTCGATCCCGAAGAATTCGACAAAGCCCTGACCTGGGTAAAAAAGAACTGTTCCGAAGGGCAGGACTTCAACCCGCCCGGTTTTGTGCGCACCCGTGAACAAAAGGATTCGGATTGGGAGATTTCCGTCAAGATGGCGTTGATCGCCAGGGACCTGATGGTCGGAAACCCGCGCCTGGATGAACTCGGCTTTGGGGAAGAATCCCTCGGTCGCAACGCGATAGCAGCCGGCTTCCAGGGACAGCGCCAGTGGACAGACCATTACCCAAACGGCGATTTTATGGAAGCTGTGCTTAATTCTTCATTCGACTGGAATGGAATCCGTGAACCTTATATCCTGGCCACAGAAAACGATGCCCTCAACGGAATTTGTATGCTGTTTGGCCAGCTGCTGACCGGGTCAGCCCAGATATTTGCCGATGTGCGCACATACTGGAGCCCGCAAGCTGTGAAACGTGTCACTGGATTCGAACTGGAAGGAAAAGCCGCGGGTGGGATACTGCACCTGATCAACTCGGGCCCAGCGGCTCTGGATGGGACCGGCCAGCAGATTAAAAATGGAAAGCCTGCCATGAAGCCTTTTTGGGATATTTCCCCTGAAGAGGTCGAGCGCTGTCTGAAAGCAACTACCTGGCACGCTGGGCGCACAGAATATTTTCGGGGCGGCGGCTGGTCTTCAAAATTCAAGACATTGGGCGGGATGCCCGTCACAATGTGCCGGCTGAATCTGGTCAAAGGCTTAGGACCCGCTTTGCAGATCGCCGAAGGCTACACGGTTGATCTACCGGATGACGTGCACCGAATCCTGGACGAGCGCACCGACCCCGGTTGGCCGACGACCTGGTTTGTACCAAACCTGGCCCCAGCAGGTCCGTTCCGGGATGTATATACGGTTATGGCAAATTGGGGCGCCAACCACGGTTCGATTTCATACGGTCATATCGGTTCCGATCTGATCACCTTAGCCTCTATGCTGCGCATTCCAGTTTACATGCATAATGTCCCTGAAGAGAATATCTTCCGGCCTCATGCCTGGACAACATTCGGCGCTAACGAACCGCAAGGCGCGGATTTTCGAGCATGCGCAAATTTTGGAGCTCTTTACAAGTAATTTACTCACGCGTTTCGCTCTATATTTAGAATATTCCTCGCTGCTCAGAACCGAGTGGGAGCGGGTAAGTTAGGTATAAATTTGTTTGGAGGATGACCATGTTAAAAGGAATCTCGCCATTATTCAGCCCCGAACTTCTGGCAGCAATTTACCGCATGGGGCACGGGGATGAGATCGTGTTGGCGGACGCTCACTTTCCAGGGGAAAGCAGCAACCAGTATGTAATCCGCGCCGACGGCCTGCAAATTGAGGCGTTATTGGATGCAATCCTGCCTCTTTTTGCGCTGGATAATTACGTGGATGATCCGGTTGTGATGATGGCATGCGTTCCCGGAGATACACCCGACCCTCAGGTCGAAGCGGGTTACCAGAAAGTCATCGACGCATACGCTCAGGACACACCTGCCATAAAATTTATCGAGCGATTTGATTTTTATGAACGCGCTAACAAGGCTTTTACGGTGGTCATGACCGGCGACACAAGGAAGTATGCCAACATCATCCTTAAAAAGGGTGTATCCTAAAGATTAAAGTAAAATTATCTGGCAAATCGCCCCTTAACACCTTCCCAATTACCCCCCCTTTTACCAGATAATTGTTAAAATTAGTGTAGTGCTCAAACCTTAATTTTTAACGGGTTCTACTTATGACGAAAAAAGTTTTTGTAAGCGGCTGTTTTGACATGCTGCACAGCGGGCATATCGCATTCTTTAAGGAAGCCTCCGCCTTTGGCGACCTGTACGTTGCTTTGGGATCAGATAAAACGGTATATGATTTAAAGGGCAGACTGCCGATCAACTCCCAGGAAGAACGCCAGTTTATGGTGGACTCAGTGGAGTATGTCAAAGGCTCTTTTATTTCTGACGGTTCTGGAATGCTTGATTTTCTGGATGAGTTCAAAGAATTGAAGCCGGATATTATGGTGGTCAATGCGGACGGCAATACCCCGGAAAAGCAGCAGCTGTGCGCAGAGAATGGCGTTGAGTATATTATCCTGCAGCGCGAGCCTTACGCTGATTTACCCGCCCGCACGACAACCGAACTGCGCACCATTAATCAAATTCCATTCCGGATCGATGTCGCCGGAGGCTGGCTGGACCAGCCTTATGTTTCCAAACATTATCCCGGTTCAGTGATCACAATCTCACTCGAGCCGACCATCCAGTTTAATGAGCGCAGCGGGATGGCGACCAGCACCCGCCGCTCGGCGATTGAATTATGGGGACCGCGCCTTCCACCCGGAGAGCTCGAAAAAACAGCCAAGATTTTATTTCGCTACGACAACCCGCCCGGCACGGAGATCATTTCAGGAGCCCAGGATACAATCGGCATTGTATACCCGGGGCTCGCCAGGGCTTATTTTGACGGCAAATACTGGCCGGATTATATCGAGCGGATCGTCGATGAAAGCGCTATCCGGTTTGTAGAAAGTTCCTTTTACCTGGTACCTCTGGGTCCGCGCCACGCTGATTTTGATGTGCGTGCGGATACCCAGTTTGACCGTGAAAAGGCCAAGGCGCTGGCGGATGCCGCCGATGATTGCTGGCAGGCGATAAAGGAGCAAGATGTGTACGCATTTGGTTCCGCTTTCAAAGCCTCATTCGAGGCGCAGATTGCTATGTTTCCCAATATGATGAATGATATGGTCGCTGCCCTGATCGCGAAATATCGAGATGCCGCGCTGGGCTGGAAGCTGTCCGGCGCGGGAGGCGGCGGATACCTGATCCTGGTAAACGACACACCCATTAAAGATGCAATACAAGTGACAGCCCGTCGTGAAATTGATTAGAGGTATCGAACCGAAATTGGAGGTTTTATGAAAAAAGCATTGGTTTGCGGCGCCGGCGGTTTTATCGCCGGGCACCTGGTGAAAAAACTGAAACGCGAGGGGTACTGGGTGCGCGGCGTTGATATTAAAGAGCATGAATTTGCCCCTTCGCAGGCGGATGATTTTAAGCTGCTCGATCTTCGAGAAGCGAGCAACTGCCAGCAGGCACTGGCGTTACCGGAAGGCGCCTTTGATGAAGTTTACCAGCTGGCTGCGGACATGGGCGGGATGGGTTTCATCCATTCTGCCGAGTGTGAAATTATGCATAACAGCGCCTTGATCAACATCCACATGACCCACCAGGCCTGGAAATCGGGTGTGCCGCGCTATTTCTTCTCCTCTTCCGTGTGCGTCTACCGTGACATGCAGCCAGGCGAGCCGGAGATGACCGAAGCGGAGGCCATCCCAGCGAACCCGGATAACGAGTACGGCTGGGAAAAACTTTATGCTGAACGCATCGCCCAGGCATACGAACGCAACCGCGGCATGAAAGTCCGTATCGCCCGTTTCCAGAACTGTTACGGCCCGGAGGGCACCTGGAGGGGCGGCAGAGAAAAAGCCCCTGCGGCGCTGTGCCGCAAAGTGGCTGAGATTGAGGACAGCGGTACGATTGAAGTCTGGGGGGACGGCAGCGCTATCCGGTCCTACACATACGTAGACGACATGGTCGAGGGGATTTTTATGTTAATGCATTCCGATCTGGAGGGAGCCGTCAATATTGGTTCCCCCCAATACGTCAGTGTGGATGAACTGGTTGAAGCTATCGCGCAGGTATCCGGAAAGCGTTTTTCCGTCAAGCATATTGAAGGACCGGTGGGCGTCCAAGCCCGCAACTTCAGCAACGAACGCATCTACTCGATCGGATGGGAATCGAGATTCGATCTTATAGACGGTATAACCTGTACTTACCCCTGGGTGGAGCAGCAGGTAAAGGATGCGCGTCTGGCCGAATCAGATTGAAGCGATCATAAGCACAGGCATCTGTAAAAGAAGTCAAAATGGCTGAATTGCTTCTTGGTATTGATATCGGTAACTACAGAAGCATGTGTTCTGGTGAAACCCAAGATGCCCGGGGGAGTAAAGCCATCCAGCCCAACCCGGCTGCGGGGCAGGTTTACCGCTTGCATAACCGGTATTATCTTGAGCTGCACGAGAGGACCAAAGATACCAGACGCCACCTGGCTGGCTGGTAACAGCCGGGCGCAACTGCTCAAGCAAAAGCTTTTTCGAAGAATTCAGCCAACCGCAGATAAAGCCTGCGCTGGTTTGCCACCTTGTGTATGCCGTGACCCTCATCTTCGAAATTAAGTAATTCATACGAAACGCCGTATTTATCGAGGGAGTCGAGCACAGCGTCCACATTCTTTGGTGTCACGTTTGGATCATGTCCGCCCTGGATGATCAGTAAGCGTCCCTGGATATTTTGGATGAAATTTAGCGGAGAGCGCTGGTAGTACCGCTCCGCAGCCTGATCTGGCGTTCCGCCCATCATCTCTGCGCTGTATGGACGCAGATCGGGGCGGGTGGTTTCATAGTCCACCACCAGGTCGGTCATGCCGCAGATGGGGGCTGCCGCGGCGGTGATCTCCAGCGGGAAGTGCGTGACAGCCCACCAGGAGGAATATCCGCCGTAGGAAGTGCCGGTAATCCCGATTTTAAAAGCCTGGGCGATGTCGGCTTGCAGCAGCGCTTCGATGCCGGTGCGGATATCCTCCTGCTCGCGGCCGCCCCAACCGTCCTCCAGAATTGCTTTTTGGAATGGGAGCCCATAGCCGGTGCTGCCTCGGTAATTTGGATCCAGCACATTGAAACCCCGGCTCACAAAAAATTGTATCTGGGCGTTGAGAAAATCAGGACTGTGGTAAGTTGGTCCGCCGTGCACATAGACGATGGTGCCAATCGCTTTGCCATGCGGCTGGTATAGCCAGCCGTGGATGGGTAATCCGTCTGAAGATCGCCAGTGGAAATCTTCCGCGGCGGCAAGCTGGTCCCGGCTCAGTTCTGTGCGCTCCCATACTCTGGTGAGGCTGGTTAATTGATCCGGCTGTGTATATTCACGTCTAAACCGGAGGACGTCCCCGGGCTGGCGGGCGCTGTAATGGAAGCCAACCCAATCCCCATTTAGTGAGGGAGCCAGCGCGATCAGGGTCCCTTGACCTGTTGAGAGCGCAGTTTCGATCCCATTTTCGATATCCAGGAATGAGCTTCGCATGCGGCCCTGGCGGTTTTCGACTAAAACCGCTTCCCGGGAATTAAAAGGCACAAAGGCGGTTTGGATGTTACGCTCAGGATCATCGATCAACCAGCGCACATCTCCACCGCCCAACTCCCACACGCCAAGTTTATGGTGGGTGGGGGTTTCTGCAAGCAACAGCACCCTTTTTCCATCCGGGTGCCATTCTGCGTATGTTTTTACCGCATCCCCGTAATTGAATATCTCGCGGTCCTGCTCGCCGTTGATATCCACCAGCCAGGTCTGCAGCCCGGCAGGGTCCAGGTCTTTGCGCCCATACAGGATATACGTCCCCAGCGAATTGAGTTTGGGAACTGTATAAGCGCTCTTTATTGTATGAGCCAGGGGGACCCGCTCCCCGCTGGTTAAATCATGCCGGTAAATCCAGATTTCCTCCGTCTCCTCGCCGGTCATCGGGTGAACGTTTGCACCGTAGACCAACCAATTTTTGTTGGGGTGCAGGCTGCCGCCGCGGATATAGTAATTCGGCTGGGGTTCAGTCAGCGGTTTCATGGTCAGGGGATTCTCGAGGTCGACGCGGAACAACTGCACGCGCTCATCCCCATCCTGGTCCTGTTCGACAATGACTGCCCGGCTATCTGGAGTCCACGAGACTAACAGCGTGTCTTGCGTGGTGTTCGTCAAGCGAATCGGGGAGGCGGAACCATCCGCAGGAACAGCGTAAACATCTGCAGCCGGACCGGTGTGTAACCAGGTCCAGGCAATCCAGCACCCATCGCGGGACACCTTTGGCCAGAGTTCGTCATCGATGCCTGGCAGCGCCAGCAGCAGGTCCAAATATTCATCTGATTTCATATTTTTATTTTACCAATTCCTTTTTTGCCGCCTCCATGACGGCGTCCAGCTCTTTGACCTGGTGTTCTTCGAGCGGTTCGACTTTATGCTCACGCAAAATGCGTTCGGCTTCAGCCTGGGCATATCCTTTCAAACCCAATCGACCGCCCCTTACCCAGGTTTCCCAACTGCCGCGCTCGGCTAGTTTTGTGACCAGCACTTCCCCGCCTTTCAAGCAGCGCACAGTGTGTCCTTGACCGAGGAAGTTGCGCGGACCGTTCATTACACTGGCAATTACGTCCACTGCCAGGGAATCCTCATCCGTGCCGAAGCCGCGCCGCACACGCCGGATGCTGGCTGCGAACTCGTTATCTGCCGCCATTTGCGCGTATGTGCTCAGCGTTCCGGCTTCCATCTCGCCGATCCCCGAGAGTTCGTCCGCGCCTGCCATCGCCGGGATGACCGCGTTGAGGGCACGCTCGAACCCGTTCTGGATATCAAGGCTGTGGGCGTTTGTCGCAAAGCCGTATACATTGACCGGAAGTCCGCAGCGGTGGCCGATTTGAACTGTTCCAGCTGAAGCGAGACCAACCTCAACCCCGCCCCAGACAGAGCTGCCGGTGCGCGGGTCCATCATCGCTAACCGCCCGCAGAAAATAATTGGGGTTCCGGGATTCAACAACTGTACCAATACCAGACAAGCCAGCACTTCAGCAGCCTGCTGGGCGACCGCCCCGGAGATCGAGAGCGGAGCGGTGCTTCCTGCAGTGGGGCACGGCAGCGGCGCAAAGGGGATGCGGTGGAGAGCGACCTCTAGAATAGCTTCAACTTCGTAGTCAGGGAAGGTCAGCGGGCTGATGGGGGAAACGCTCAATGTCAGCATTTCGGCTGGCGGGCCAAGCACTTCCGCCATTTTTACCACGTAATGTACTTCGCGAGCGGTTTGCAGACCGGGCCCCTGCAACGGTTTGGCAGTGAAGGGCATGCTGTGGCGGTACATTTCCAGGGACATCAATTCGCCCGGCACATCGTATGGGGTGAAGAAAGGCGTGACAGTATTACATTCAGGCAGGGCATCCAGCAGGCGAGCGGCATCGCGCACATCCTGCAAAAGGGCATAACGGCGCTCGCCCGTGTCAAAATCGAAGATGTCGCGTGCGCCTCCCAGGTTGTGAAAATTCAGCGATCCATCGCCCAGGGTTTTGACGGTCCCATTCCGGCCGCGGATACTGACCTGTTGCGGACATCTGGCTAAGCAGGCTTCCACCAGTTCTTGAGGTAAAGTCACGCGCCCATTATGGATGGCTGCGCCGGCATCCACCAGCATCTGGCGCGCCCCGGCATGCCCCAGCGCTACCCCAATTTCAGCCAGGATGCGCAGCGCAGCCTGGTAAAGGGATTCAACTTCGGCATCGTTCATAAATTTTAAAGGTTCCATGTTTTCTTTCAGGTTAGCATTTGTCATAATATTTTTAGGCAGGCGGCTTTATGTCTCATCGAAATCTGCACAAAGGGCGGATCAATCAAGCGGCTCGCATCCCCCATTCAATTCGAAAAGCACCAGCGCATCTTGCTGTCGGACAACACGAACACCGGTGTTCCAGGGAATATCGGTGCGGTAATACCCGCGGTAAGCAAGCCATTCAGCGGGGATTTCATAAGGTTGTTCTGCGCTGTCCGGACCGCGAAGATACCTTTCCGAGCCATAAAACGCTTCAACAACATGGTTGTTTTTTCGCTTTATTTGCAGCGGGAATACGTCGAAACCAGGCAGGTCTGTAAGAAAACTGTCCTGCGGGTGCGGCTGTAATAAAACCGAACCCGTTTCGAATTCCAGGATAACGTGGTTAGCTTGGGGTGTCAGCATGAATGATTTTCCACCGCAGCGATATGTGCCGAGGTAGGTTTCTGCGTCTTTAATATGGTGTGGGTCAACATCCTCAGGTTCCGGCAGGTCATGCCCTCGAAAGTCCGTGTTCAGCAGCGCGAGGGCATAGCGTGAGATTTTCATGGGGTCGGATGGACCATTTGTCAAAACAACCACCCCAAAACCGGAATCCAGGTCAGCCAGCAAATCAGCCGCGCAGCCGACCATGCCCCCGCCGTGACCGATAACCTGGTGCCCGTCGATCTGTTGGCTCTCCAATCCCAGGCCGTAGTGCTCGCCGTGCAGACCGTTGTCAATAGGGACCAACGGCTCTATCAGCAGGTCAAAGCTTTTCGGCGAAAGCAAGCTGTCCGCACATCCCAACAGAGTCTGCAGGTATTTGGAAATGTCCCCAGCGTTCGAACAAATCAAACCGTCCGCATTGTCATACTCGAACCATGCAGCCGGCGCCAGCATACCGCCGGCGGGCAGGGGACTCTCGTCGAAGAAAAGAGCGTATCCCACCGCCAGGCTGGCGCGGTCGCGGTTGCGGAAGACGGGCAGCGTGGAACGCATGCCCACAGGTGTAAGAATATGCTCTTGCAGGATTTCAGCGACACCTTTTCCAAACAGCCTCTCAAGCACCACCCCTATTACTTTATAACCAGTATTCGAATAATGGAACATTTCCCCAGGCTGCTTAGCGGCTTTTGTACGGCGCAGATTCCAGGTTCCAGTGTAGGCTGAGATGATTTCGTCGCTGCCGTTGATGATCCGAGCAGTATGGCTCATCAAATGCAGCAGAGTGATGAGTGGGTACTCGGATTGTATTTCAAACCAGGGCAAGTATTTTACGACAGGGTCGTTGATATCCGGCAGCCCGCGTTTCTGTAATTGGAGCAGGACGATACTGGTGAAAGATTTACTGATTGAACCAATATGGAAGAGAGTCCTGGGGGTTACCGGTTCCCCCGCTTCCCGGTCTCTCAAGCTGTAACCGCACACATGCAGAATTTGATCGCGATTAACAAATCCTATGGCGATGCCTGGAGCATTGAACACCGGTAAAAGCTGTTCGATAAAGTCACTCAAGCGCTGGATTACACGATGAGTCGAGACCAAAGCGACCTCTTGAGTTAACTCACAAGCTGATTTATTGATTATTAAAGGTGAGAAATTTTAACATGAAACTGGAAATCTTACTAAACTGCTCACAGGAGAAAATATTTATAATCGTCACTCGTTCACCGCATTTGTACAAGTTTGTTGACATATATTTGGGAGCGCACTAGAATCATAACCTCTGCACATAGCGCGTCTGATTCCCAACCACATGATACTCGCATGACGTAAGTAAACGAACCAGGATGACAAACACAATCCCCTTGATCGAAGCTTCCGGCAGTCACCGCCAGGTTGGACAACAAATTGGCGTGCAGTGCCGTGAGCAGATCCGCAGCAGCCTATCACCGCTTCGAACCGATCTGCCGGGCGGGGTAACATGGCCTGAAATGATAAAGCGCAGCGAGCGCTATCTGGTATACAGCCGGGCAGTTTACCCGCAGTATGTGGAGGAACTGGAAGGGATTGCGGAAGGCTCGGGTGTGCCTTTCGAAGAGATATTCCTGTCCATGTGTGAAGAACTCTGGGAGCCTGCCGCCTGGCGGCGCGGTTGTACCGACATGGCTGCGCGTGGAGGCGCCACCCTGCGCGGCTCCACTTTGATCGCTCACACGAATGATTTGCTCCCCCAGGCTGAAGACAATCTTGTATTGTTAAAAGTCCAGGCAAGCGATGAACCGCAGTTTCTGGGAGTTTCATCCGGGGGAATTGCCCTCAGCGCGGGTTTCAATGCTGCCAAGATTTGCCTGACCGGCAACCAGCTTGATAATAACGACATCCGCCCCGGTGTACCGCGTTTGCTGGTGGTGCGCGCCATCCTGGCATCCAGGCATCTCAGCGAAGCGATGGACCACTGTTTACTGCCGCAGCGGGCTTCCAGTTATAACAATCTCCTGGCGGATGCTAACGGTGAAGTCTACTGCATGGAAGGGTCAGCCACGGATTGCGAAGCGATTTACATAGAAGAGGATATCCTGGCGCACACAAATCATTATATCAGCCCGGCTATGCGCCGCTACGAAGCCAGCCCCAGCGATATCAGCAGTTCGATCCTGCGGCACAACCGGGCCTGGCGCCTGCTACGTGAGAATTACGGGCGGTTAACCCCCGAGTTGTTCCAGGAACTGCTGGCGGATCACGCCGGATATCCCGCTTCGATCTGCAAGCACGGCCTGGAGACCGTAACCGTTTTCAGCATTATCATCCATGTGGAAGTACTGCGGGCCTGGATCGGGCGGGGCCGCGCCTGTGAGACGGAGTATATTGAGTATCGGTTAAATCCTTACCAACCATAATTAATAAATATTAGGAGAGCCATGCAGGATACCGCCGCACTTTTCCCTGAAACCTACGAAACCTCCCGGGATCGCTTTCACCAGGATTTAGCCGTGGTCCAAAAACTCTGGCCTGACGCGAAAATCAACCAGCACAAATTGGCCGGCGAAGAGGATCTGACCATCGACTGGATACTTTCAGATGCATTGGAAGAGAATGAAAAAATCTTGATCTTTACAACCGGCGAGCACGGGGTTGAATGCTATGTCGGCTCTGCCATACTGCAGCGCTTCATCGATAAATACATAAATAAGCTTGATCCCAATACAACCGGCTTGCTGCTGGTGCACGCCATCAATCCCTGGGGGATGAAATACCACCGGCGGGTGAATGCCAGCAATGTTGACCTGAACCGCACATTCCTCTATGATGGAAATTTTGACCCGGGTTTTAATCCCGAATACAGTTCTGTAAACGCTCTCCTGAACCCGGAAAAGATCCTCAACAGCTATTCCCGGAGCAATATTTCATTTTATGCCCAAGTGGCGCGACATCTGGTAGGGAAAGGTTATCCAGCCCTCAAACTGGCGGTGTTGCTCGGTCAGTACCGCTACCCGCGCGGATTGTTTTACGGCGGTGAAGGTTACCAGGAGGAGACACGTACGCTGATTGATTTATACCGGCAGGCGTTTGGGGCTTATGACCAGATTGTGCACCTGGACATGCACACCGGATATGGGCCGCGCTACCAGATGAGCCTGGTCAATTCCGTCCTGGAAACCAGGACCTCTCCTGAATTCGTCGAGATTTTCAATTATCCCCTGGTTGTGGCAGCCAACCCTGACGAATTCTATGCGGTCAGCGGCGACATGATAGACTTTGTGTACGCGCTGCAGCAGACAGAATTTCCTGGGAAAAAATTCTACTCGACTTCGTTTGAATTTGGAACACTGGGTGAAAATCTGAAGGGTCAATTGGGATGCCCGCGCGCCATGGCGTTTGAGAACCGCCTGTTCTGGTACGGCGCGGCGAACGATGAGCTTGCTGAACGGGTCAAATACGATTTCGAAGAATTATTTAACCCCTCCGCTGAGGATTGGCGTACAAAAGCTGTCGCAGATGCGGACCAGGCTTTCGAAGGGATTTTAAGAGCGCAAGGATATCTGCCAACGGTTAGTTGAAAGAAACCAATCACGGCATGCTGCGGATTGACCTTTCGTTCTCTCAGAATAGGATGGCGGGGCTGGTTTGGATAATCATCCTTGCGGGTCTTTCCAGGGCTCGCTTTTTAGCTAATGAGGCTGTCTAAACAAAACCATTGGCATATGATGTGGAGTAATTAATTTGGGGGCTTGCGAAGGAGCACTCCCTCGTTCTTCGATAATATGATTGCTCATCTTGGGTGAATATCAACAAATTTTCTACCAAGAAAAAAGAAACTGCGGCAATTTCCCACCCAAGAATTTAGCTTTGAACAATCCGTCACAATCCTATTTAAATCTCAATCCCCATGCTGATTAATTCTTCATATTCTAATGAATCGAGTATCAAGCCAATGCATGTGATCAGCATAACTGGTACAAAAAATAATATCAACATCAACGCTATCAAAATCATTTCCTTGTGACCTTTCAAACTTATTTCTGTACTCCAGCTGTTCTATCTGGTACCGCTTTGCCAGATATTCAGCAATTACCATCAAATATTATATTTCTGGGAATAGATATCACAGCCATATTATCTGAGGTTGTTTCAGATTTGGTTTAGAAGTGATTTAAAAGTTATTCAATTTCGAAACTCCAAAAAAATTCACACGAATTAAACACCATCTGCATAAGTTCTGCAGATTGATTTTATAAAATTAGGCCAATACATGCAGGAATAATCAGGAGTAAACGAGAGATGTTCAAGCAGAAATCATTCTGGATCGTTTTGACCGCGATCGTGCTGCTCGGGGCTGGTGGTTACTATTACTACACCACCCAGATGGCGCCGGCCGAGGCAGCCGAGTCCCAGGAATCCACCATGCAGACCGCGGTGTCCCGCCAGGGTGAGCTGGTGGTCTTCGCCAGCGGCGCCGGGCAGGTGGTTCCCAGTTCCGAGATCGGGCTGGGATTCGATGAGAGCGGCACGCTGATCGAATTAAATGTGATTGAAGGTGGTCAGGTGGCAGCGGGAGACATCCTTGCCCGCCTGCAGACCAAGGAATCGAAAGAATCAATCCAGGCTTCGATCACCGATGCGGAATTAGCGGTGGTAAAAGCGGAACAGGCGCTGGATGACCTGTACAGTAACGCCGAGATCGAACGCACCAACGCCCTGGCAGGGGTAAACCAGTATTCCGGGGAGGTGCGCGATGCCCAGTACGCGCTGGATAATTACATCATGCCAACTTTCCTGCAGGGCCTGGATACGGTTGAGGCTATGGACTTAATGCGTGAACAACTCGACGAAGCCGTGGTAGCATTTGAACCGTACAAATACCTTTCATCCAATAATTCAACCCGCCAGGATCGTCTGGTCGATCTGAACGAAGCCCAGGCAAATTACAATGCTGCTGTCCAGCGGCTGGAGTATGAATATGCCCTGGAGGTGGCTGAGGCAAACCTGGACAAAGCCAGGCAGGAGTACGAGAAGTATAAAGACGGTCCGGCACCGGATGAAATTGAACTGGCAGAAGCCGAGCTGGCTAATGTGCAGGCAAAACTGGACCTCGCCAGGGATACCCAGGCGGTTCTTGAACTTACCGCGCCGTCAGGCGGCACAGTGCTGGAAGTGAATGCCAGCGTCGGCGAGCAGATCGGTACCGAACCAATCGTAACCATCGCGGATCTAGAGCAGCCTACCCTGGAAGTTTACCTGGATGAGACCGATCTGGATAAAATTTCCGTCGGTTATGAAGCGGATGTGGTGTTTGATGCGCTGCCTGACAATACCTACCACGGGCAGGTCATCTCGGTAAGCCCCGGCCTGGAGGATGTCTCTGGCGTGCAGGCAGTCAAAGCGCTGGTGCAGCTGGATGGAGAGGCCCTGGATGGCTCGGTATACTTCCCGGTTGGCTTGAACGCCTCTGTGGATATTATCGCCGGGCGTGTCGAAGATGCCGTCCTGGTGCCCGTAGAAGCGCTGCGTGAATTGGGTCCCGGAGAGTATGCCGTGTTTGTGGTCGAGGATGGTGAGCCCAGGATGCACGTTGTCCAGGTGGGGTTGATGGATGTCACCTCCGCCGAGATCATCTCGGGTCTTGAAGCGGGCGAAGTGATATCGACAGGTATCGTCCAGACGCAGTGATAAAACCTATGAATCAAGAAACGCTTATCCCTGGGAATACAATTATCCCAAAGGATATTATTCAAATTGAAGACCTGACCAAGGTGTACGGCATGGGCGCCTCTGAAGTACGTGCCCTTGACGAAGTCACTTTACAAATTACTGAAAATGAATTTGTGGCGGTGATGGGGCCCTCTGGTTCGGGGAAAAGCACCCTGATGAACATCCTGGGCTGCCTGGACCGGCCTACCTCTGGTTTATATTACCTGGCGGGCGAGGACGTCAGCAACTTGAATAAACCCCAGTTAGCCCTGATCCGCAACCAGCGCATCGGATTTGTTTTCCAATCTTACAATTTGCTGGCAAACACCACCGCATTGGAAAACGTGATGCTGCCGATGCTGTACATAAGGGATAAAAACCTGAGTGACTCGCAGCAGGTAGAGATAGCAATAGCGGCGCTGGATGCAGTTGGTTTGTCCGACCGGCTGGACCATAAGCCGCAGGAATTATCCGGAGGTCAAATGCAGCGCGTAGCGATTGCACGCGCGCTGGTCAACAACCCTGTTTTAATCCTAGCTGATGAGCCTACCGGCAACCTGGACACAAAATCCGGGGCTGAGATCATGGAACTGCTGCGAAATCTGCACGCGGATGGGAGCACCATTGTGATGGTCACCCACGATGATGGGATCGCGGGGTTCGCCCAACGCGTCATACGCTTCCGGGACGGGAAGATCGAAACGGACCACAACAATGGCGACTTTGTCCCTGTTCATAGTGGGAAGGAGACCGGTGATGCGGCTCAATAAAGTCATCCTGATCTCCTGGAAGGGTCTGCTCAAGAACAAGATGCGTTCGCTGCTGACCATGCTGGGTGTGATTATCGGCGTGGCAGCGGTGATTGTGATGATCTCGATCAGCGCCGGCACAGAAGCCACCATCGCAGAACAGATATCTACCCTGGGGACCAACCTGATCTTCGTCCAGGCTAATTTCAGCCGGGGCGGGTTTGGACCGGGCGCTGGGGGCAGCAGTTCGACTGGATTGGTGTATGATGACGCTTTCGCCATCGCTGACCAGGTGAACGGCGTGATCGGTGTCGCGGTAGAACAGGGTGCATCGGCAACGGTTAAAGCCGGAGATGTGACCATTGAGGGGGTGTCCTTGCTTGGTACAACCACTGATTTTCCTTCTGTAAGGGATATGCAGATCACGAACGGGCGTTACTTCAATGACGCCGAATTAGACCGCAACCAGAAGGTGGTTGCTCTGGGTGCCAGCCTGGCGCAGGAATTGTTTGGTGAATCGCCACCGGTTGGGCAGACAGTAAGTGTGGGCGGCACAAAATTTACGGTGATCGGTGTGTTTGATGAAAGGGGATTGGTGGGCGAGGCGGATTACGACATGCGTTTATACATGCCCATCTCGGTCGTGTTTCAAAAGTTCACCCCCTCCATGTTCGCCCGCATGCGCGGCGACCGGGTGCGCATGGTTTACGTTGAATTCGACGAGGCTGTACCCATCGAAGATGTCATCCTACAGATAGAGCTGCTGCTGGCAAAACGCCACGATGTCAGCTTGGAAGAGCCGGATTTTGTGATCACCACCCAGCAGGACATCATCCAGACCCAGGAGGCTACCACGGAAGCCTTCCGCAGCCTGCTTGCGTGGGTGGCGGCAGTCTCGCTGCTGGTGGGCGGCATCGGCATCATGAACATCATGCTGGTCAGCGTGACCGAACGCACGCGTGAGATTGGCATCCGCCAGTCTGTGGGCGCCAGCCCCAACGATATCCGCATGCAGTTCCTGACCGAAGCGCTGCTGCTGAGTCTGGTGGGCGGGTTGTTGGGTGTAATTGCCGGCGTGGGAGGCGCTTATCTTTTTGGAGAACTCGGCGGAATGCGCACGGTGGTTGTCCCCACATCGATAATACTTGCTTTCAGTTCCGCCGCTGCAGTTGGAATTTTCTTTGGCTATTATCCGGCCAACAAAGCCGCTCAGCTTGATCCAATTGAAGCGCTGCGGCATGAGTAAATTTAATAATTCAAGGAGCACCAATCATGAAGAGTTACATCCTACTTATAAGTATACTTTTACTTGTTCTAATCACGGCTGCCTGCGGATCGACGCCGCAGGATGTTCCGGAAGAGGCTTCAGCATCCGGTTCCGTTCAGGCGGAAGAACAGGTGCAAGGTGCGGCTGCGAAGGAAGCGGTTGCACAGGAGGCGGATGCACTGGGGCCTGAAGCCGCTGCAGATACACCGGCTGAAAATTCAGAAGGCTCTCAGCCAGAAAGTCAAACGACAAGGGAACCTGGCTTTAATCGCGAGATTCCCCAAGCGATGACCCTGGCGCTGGGCACCTTCAAGCTTGAAGAGACCGGATACCCGCTAGATGTAAATCAAGCTGCTGAAATGCTGACGTTATGGAAAGCTGCCCGCAGCTTGAGCGAGAGCGATACCACGGCAGTGGAGGAACTGGAGGCAGTTGTGGATCAAATCCAGGGTGTCTTTTCATCCGAGCAGTTGGCTGAGATAGAGAGCATGGAACTGACCTTCCAGGACATGCGCACAGTAGCCGAGCAGATGGGTATCGAATTGGGATTTGGCGGCCGTTTTGGAGACCTGACCCCCGAGCAGCAGGCAACCATGCAGGCTGCCCGCGAGAGCGGTGAAGCTTCACAGGGAGGTCCGGGCGGCGGATTCCCGGGTGGTGGGCCGGGACGTGGACCGGGCGGTGGACCAGGTGGTGAAGGACTCAGCCCCGAAATGCGTGAGACCGCCATGGCAGAGCGCGGCGGATTCCAGCGCGTGAATCTTGGACTACCGGGACCCATGCTTGATGCCATTATCGAATTCCTGGAAGGTAAGTAGGATTGACCCAACTGTGATGATATTGGAAGCCTAATGCCATTAGATGATAATATTGGATGAAGGACAGGAAACTGTTAGGAAGCTGCGGAACATGAAAGGGCGCATTCTGGTCGTTGATGATGATAAGGAAGTCCTCAGGTTGATGCGCGCCTACCTGGAAGATGCAGGCTTTGAAGTGCTGGCAGCCTATGATGGGGAGAGCGCCATGCACACCATCCGCCGCGAACGTCCGGACCTGGTGCTGCTCGACCTGATGCTGCCCGACCGGGACGGCTGGGATGTGACCCGCACGATAAGGACAGACGCGAGCTTGAAACACACACCCATCATCATGCTCACTGCCCGCGTAGATGACACCGATAAGATCGTCGGTCTGGAAATAGGCGCTGACGATTACGTTACCAAACCTTACAATCCACGCGAAGTGGTGGCCCGTGTGAATGCTCGCCTGCGCATCCAGCAGGGACTGAAACCTGAAGACCCCAACCAGGTTCTGTCCGTCAATGGACTGCGCATGGATATTCGCCGGCGGGAAGTGCAGGTGAACGGGCAGCAGGTGGATTTGACCGCTACCGAGTTTGATATCCTGCATGTACTGATGGAAGGCGCCGGTTATGTACTCACGCGCGGCGAGCTGATCCGCAAGGCGCTGGGGAGCGAGTTTATGGGAATTGAGCGCACGCTGGACAGCCACATCCGCAACCTGCGCGCAAAAGTCGAACCCGATCCGAAAAATCCGCACTACATCAAGACGGTATACGGAGTGGGTTACAAACTACAGCCGGAAGAACCAGCATGAATCGTTTGTGGATTTGGATCAGCCTGGTCATCGTGAGCGCTGTCCTGATCACCGCTCTTTTTCCCTTCGCGTATCGTGAAATTACCCGGGGAAGGCAATTACCTGCATCGCCAGCTGAAAGAATTCCTCCCGAAGATCACCCGCAGGAATTCAGGGAATCGATAGAAAGACGGATATGGTATGGACTTTCAAGGACAATCCTGGTTGGCGCTGTGGCGGCACTTATCGCTGGAATTTTCCTGACCCGCTGGCTGGTTGCACCGCTGCGCCAGCTTGAAGAAGGCGCCAGAGCGATCTCGAAAGGCCAACTGGAATACCGTGTGCCTATCAAGGGGAGTGCAGAAATGCAGTCCGTGGCGGGTTCCTTCAACCAGATGGCGCAGGACCTTGACCGGCAGAGTAAACTGCGCCGGGATATGCTGGCGGATGTCACCCATGAACTGCGCCATCCGGTGCACGTTCTGCTTGGGGGCCAGCAGGCTATCTTGGATGGGGTATACCCGCTCAGCATGGAAGAGGTAGACCGCCTGCTGGGGCAGACCCGTATCCTGACTTCCCTGGTTGACGACCTGCACGAGTTAGCTCTGGCAGAATCAAACGAGCTTTCGCTGCACAAACAGGACACCAACCTGGTTGACCTGGTCTATTACACAACTGAAGCGTTCCAGCCGCTGGCTGCTTCCAGCGAAATCGCTTTGAAATCGGAACTGCCAACAGAGCCAGTTTCCGGGTATGTAGACGCATCCCGCATACGGCAGGTGCTCCAGAATTTACTGGTTAATGCCATGGGATACACCCCGGAAGGTGGGGAAGTCAACATATCGCTCGAGACGGGCGGTGGAAATTACGTGGTGATTTCTGTCCGAGACAATGGGCGCGGCATCGCGCCAGAAGAACTCGAACGGGTCTTCGACCGTTTCTATAAGACAGACCGTCACCGCAGTCGTGAATTGCCGGGTGCTGGATTAGGTTTAGCGATCTGCAAGGCGCTGGTCGAAAATCACGGCGGGAAGATAACAGTGGAAAGCCCGGGAATCGATTCAGGCAGCACTTTCATTTTCACACTGCCCCTGCAAATGGAAGAGGGTGAGTCTGATGAGTCTGGAAATCAGGGTTCAGGCACTCCTGAAACTGATGGAGAGGAGCGTGTCTGAGTGAAGAAGGTTTTACTAGTGGTTTCACTCCTCGCAGTATTGCTATCAGCCAGCGCGCTGCCGATCCGCTTGGTGCGTCTGACGATCGTTAACAAGTCGGGCTTACCCCTGGAGATCCGCCTCACCGGAGATGAAACAGACACATCATACTACCTGCGGGTGAAGGAAGGGGATGGACAGTTTCCCGCCGAGAGCGTATTTACGATTGTCCCGGGCACTTACAAGATGGAGCCGTATTATATAGAACTGTGGGACCCGGTTTATGGACCCAGCTGCGCTGAGGCAGGGAGCAAAACGCTGGAAGCCAAAGGAAATTTAAAAGTGACTTTCCAGGAATGCAACCGCACCATCCGTAATATTGGCGAACCTTCCATATGGAAGTGGTCCAGCGCTTTGAAGTATATTTATTAATGCTGCCTTGCAGAGGGACTGGCAACCAGCTCGACTCCCTTTCCAGACTTGGCGAGTCCTTTTGCATGCAGCCTGTGATCGAACCGTCGCCGGCAGTTTTCAGGCCGGCTGTCGCGCTCCCGATTGAATATCGGTTGATTGGGTAAGTGACCAGGTAGAAATCCGGGGCGTCATTCAAGTTAAGCGACCAGAAGAGATTGACCAGCGGCGCGCTTGGTAGACGCAATCCGTGCTTATGGTGGTTGGAAAATCCTGGTTGCCGGCGCTGGCATAATCCTGAAAGTAGTTGGCTTCATCCCACTGGATGTCCCACTGGCTAGCTATTGCTGTCAGCGCCCGCGTGACGTACACTTTCTTTGCATCTCCGATCTTCCAATCCGGATTATTTATTGTGCCGGCACCCAGCCGGTAGCGGTTGCAGGCGAACAGATGGGCAGCGTTGGCCGAACCGCTCAAAGGAGGCGCGGCTGACTTGATGCGCTGCTCGAACCCAATCCGGGCGTTCCTGCTGGCTGCCGGGGAAACCTGTCGGTTTGATTGTCTGATTTCAGATCAATCCAATTGGTTTTTTGATAGTAAATCCAATGGGTGATTCATCAATCTGGCATCAACCTATTGTTTCCCTTATCGCGAGATTGGCCTGCTGCATGAAGCAGGTAATTCTACCTGAGTATCGGTGTTGACACCGGTCAATTCGACCTGCACGTCAAAATCCCCTTCAAACTCGAGTGGTTCGTAAGACCCGCTGAAGCTTCCGGAAAAAGCACGCGGATAACCGCCTTTTGCGTCGACATACAGGTCAGCATCCTCTGCTGACCACAAGGCCTCGCCAAATTCCCTGAGTTTCGAGTTCCTGCTCTTCTGCGCGGCAGTGAGAAAATCATCTCCATCGAGCACATAATGCTTAACGGGAACGCCCTTGAGTGTCTTTTGACCGACATACTCTCCGCGAGCCACGTCGCTGCTTGTCAACAACGTCAGCAGACTTTGCGGACTCATCTCCTCCAGTGCAGCAGTTGCTTTGGAGTCTTCGAGTTCGACGCATACAGGCAGCAAACTGCTGATAACAACGTAAGTGCCTTCTGGCACCTTGTAGATATCAACCTTGGAAGGTTTGAATAGACCTACCAGAGACCCTCCGATCTGGGCTGCGATATCCCCCAGCAGGCTGCCTGTCAGCGTGATCCGGCTTGACCCCTGGTCATTCGTCGACAACACAGCGTTCAGGTCGCCCTGGGCGCGCTGATCGTTGATCAGTCCGTTAACCTCAAGCTTTACTTCCGCATTGAGCGAGGTGAGCCCCGCGATCGGTTTTAGTGGAATAATATCTCCGGGGAGCGGGGTTGGTGTTCTTGTCGCCGCGGCAAATGCCGGGAGCGTTGTTGAGAATGCTGGTACGGCTACTCCAAATACGAGCAGCAGCACAATGGCGATCGCAACTGCGGCGATCCCAGCAGAAATAACATTGATTTTCATTCTCATATG
>Ga0180437_10003282_pt1 | contig 24270 bp, 17 predicted proteins | sample SS_ome_4_FD_132410 | JGI IMG/M metagenome (GOLD analysis project Ga0180437, IMG submission 132410) | Hypersaline lake sediment archaeal communities from the Salton Sea, California, USA - SS_3_D_1 metaG | ecosystem: Environmental > Aquatic > Non-marine Saline and Alkaline > Hypersaline >... | reverse complement strand
CTGAGCTAGAACTTCCGCTTTCGCCTGCAAAAAATCATCCATCTGTCAGCCTCCGTGTGAGTGCAAAAAGGGTGGTAAAAACTACACCCAACTGCTAGCTGACACAAGATTTCTTACAGGGCCTGTTCAAGGCAACCTGGGCCTTTGGACGGTCCTCGACTCGTTCCATCGCCTCGGCAGATGAAACTACCAGCAAGACCATTGCGGTGACCAATGCAGTGCCACAGCTCACATGCCTTTCTTTCTTCTGTGTTCTTCCTCTGTAGTCCAATCCCTCTCGAAGGACTACCAGACGCTCTTCATCTGCCAAGCGTCGAGCGAGTTTAGCCTGGCGTTGCGGCCGGCAGCCCGAAGGGAAACACCGAGGCTGTCTTCGCGGCTAGGATATACGCGAGTGGTGAGGCATTGCCGCCCATTGACGAAGACCTCGACGATGCTGCGATCAATGAATACGCGGAGTTTCAGCGGTTCCCTGTCCCCAATGTCCACCGGCGCGCTTTCTGCAGGACGGCAGCGCACGTTGGGCAGCGTGCTGCTTCGGGAAGTGTCAATTGATACAATGGCGGGTTGCTTCCACCCCACACGGTTACCTCGGTTTCGATAGCAAAGGATTCGGGTGAGTTCTTCCGCATTGGGGGACCGAAGGACATTCAGTTCCAGGGTCTGGCCTGGTTGGGGTGCGATCTCTGCCACGATCTCTATCTGGTTCCCGGTGACCTTCTCCAGCACGACCTCCTGGTTTGCGGGCAGCTCCATGCTTTCCAGATGAATATGCTCGCCCCGCAGCGCCTCGATCTCTTTGACGGGTTCGATATTCAACGGGTTGTGGCTGGGGAAGCTCCGTAGCGTGAGCCGGCGTGGCAAGCTCATGATCCGATCCCATTTGAGCCACCGTGCGTGATGCCATTCATATCCCTCATTCACATTGAAGATCACGATGATTCCGCCTTTGTTGTCGGGAAAGGCGGAGGGGGCATGCAGGCCGGAGGGCCCCCACGCGCCGAAGTTGAAATCCTTGCCCTCCTCGACAACGAACTTCTGGCGCTCGGTGTCGTAGTTGCCCAGCATGTACTTGGGGCCGCTCATGTGGCTGAAGTGCAGCAGGATATGCTTGTCCTTATCGATCGACCAGAAATAGGGACAGGCCCCGTCATCGCCGGAGTGGCCGAAACGGTCGCCTTCCAGGAACTCGTGCATCGGCTCCCATTTTGCGAGGTCCTTGGAGCGATGCAGGTACATGGATCGCACCTGCCAGCCACCTTTGGGCCCGGCCGTGAGCCCATAATACCAGTCACCCTGCTTCCAGATGCAGGGGTCAAAAACGTTGTAGGGGACTTTTTCGCCACTCCTGGGCAAAGGGATTACTGCGTTGCCCGTTACCTTCTCCCAGTTGAGCAACAACGGATCGCTGGACACCGCGACCATGGAGCCAACCTCGGTGCCGTGATACATGGCGATCGCGCGATCTCTCTCCACAAAGACCGAGCCCGAGAAGCAGGCACGCTCGGGGCCGGGGTAGATTGCGTAGGGAAGGTCGCGCCAGTGAATCAGGTCTTCGCTGACGGCGTGTCCCCAGTGTTGCTTCGGGTGCTTCGGCGGATAGGCTTGGTAGAACATGTGCCACTTGCCGTTCCAGAAGCAGAGGCCGTTGGGGTCATTCAGCTTGCCCTCCGGACTGAAGAAGTGGTAGCGCGGTATGTGCCGATCTTTCAGAAGTTCCGCGCGCCACTGGGCGAAGCGCTGGAGCAACGGGTTCTCCTTCAGCTGCGCCTCCTGCTCCGCTTCGGTGCCGGTGATGGTGTAGCGTTCGATGGGCGACCAGTTCTTGGAACGCTTGGCATCCTCCGCGCCCGAAGCACCGACCGCTCCTGCGATCACGAGCAGGACAAAGCCCCATGTTTTTCTGTTTGTGTGACTCATGGCGTCGCTCCTGTGTTTCCCCATTTCTTATTGGGTTCATTCCGCAGGGTCAATTCCAAAATGCCGCCCTTGATCAGTTCGCTGTGCGGCAGGAGGCTTGAATTGAACGCCTTGCCGTTCCATTTCGCGGACTGGATGTAGACGTTCTCGGGAGCCTGGTTCTTCGTCACGATCGTAAAGGTTTTGTCGCCGTAGTACTTGTCGCTCAGCTTGATGGTGACCTTGTCGAAGATGGTCGCGGTGATGTCGTAACTGGAGTCCAGAACGGATCCGCCGTCGAACTGGAAGATACCCAGCGCCAGCAACGCGCTGACGGCGCCCATCTGTCCCTGGTCCTCGTCGCCGTTGTACCCGCTCCTGAAGTCAGTACCGCTGTAATTCTTGTTTAACACCTGCCGGGACCACTTTTGGCTGAGCCAGGGATAGCCGATGCGGTTGAAGTAATGCGCCGCACCCGTTCCGTCCTGGTTGGCGTAGTCGACCACAGCCTTGCCGTGCTTGCGGCCGCGCAGGTGGAAATTGTAACCCGAAGCGACCTCGAACTGGCCGTCAAGCTGCTTCGCTGCTGCTTCCGGACCACCGAGGAGCTTTGCCAAACCCATAGGATCATGAGGAACAAAGAAGGTGGTGATGGCCGCGCTGGTCTCGCAGAATCCGTCCTGCGTAGGCTTGTCGGCGGTAGGCGCGAAGTTCGGCTTCCAGCTGCCGTCCGGCATGCGGACCCAGGCACATTTCTTTTCCGGCCAGATGATATGACGATAGTTGGTCGCGTTCTTGATGAAGCGATCGTGGATCTCCTTCTTTCCGAGCCCCTTGGCCATCTGGGCGATGCACCAGTCGTGATAGGCGTTGTACATGGTCAGACTGCTGGCTGCTCTGTGACCGCTAGACCGGCCGTTGCCCCAGGTGACGTAGCCCTTTGTGCTGTAGTCGTCGTAGGTTCTCTGGGTGGGCTCCCTGGCGTAGCCTTCGTAGGACCGGCTGCCGTCCGCCTCGGTGTTGCGCACCAAACCTTCCAATGCCTTCTCGCAGTCGAAATCGCGGATGCCTTTGGAATAGGCCGCGGTGATGGCTGGCGCCGCATGGTCACCGATCATGACAAAGGTATAGTTGCCGCCGGAAGGACCGCGCGGGATCAGCCCGCCGTTCTTATACATTTCGACCGCGGTACTGCAGAACTCACTGTAGCGGTCCGGGCAGAGTAGGGGCCAGAGGATATCCAGGCTCCAATGCGAACCCCACCATGCATCATGGTTGTATACCCTGAACTTCGGCTTGCCCTTGCCGTCCAGGGGAATCTGGCGAACCTGCGGCTCCTTGCCGGTGTTGTCAGGGTAAGAACCGTCCACATCACTGATCACCCGGCGGCCCAGCAGACTGCGCCATAGGTCGGTATAGAACTTGGTGCGCTGCGCATCGGTCCCGCCTTTCACGCTGATACGTGAAAGATGGCTGTTCCAATCGTCCAGGGACTCCTTGACCACCTTGTCGAAATCCCAGTGATCCAGCTCCGCCTTCAGATTGCGGCTCGCGCCTTCAATCGAAGTATAGCTGAGTCCGATCCGCATCAGCAGCGGCTTGCCCTCTTTCGTTGAAAAGCGCACGTAAGCGCCGGAGCCTTGGCCCGAAACCATCTTCTCATCCTGCCAGGTGCGATCGCGCCAGCCCTCAAGCCCGGTGATGGGCTGGTTGAACTCGATCACGTAGTAGACCGGGAACACCTTCTTACGGCGAGGGGTTGATCCCATCACGCTCATACATTCCAGCCGCGTGGGCGAGACCTGCTTGATGCTGGCATTCATCATCCCGGCATGGGCGAGGTGGACGCCGGAATCGACAATAACAAAAGCATCATCCGTAGTGGGGTAATGGTAGCGATGGAAGCCTACACGCGTTGTAGAGGTCAGCTCAGCGGTGATGCCGTATTTCTTCAGCACCACCTTATGGTAGCCGGGCTTGACCACTTCATCGTCGTGGGAGAACTCGGACTGGTAATCGTTCATTCGCCCCCGGGTCTTATCCATACCGGCGGTGGTCGGCATGACTGCAACCCCGGAGATCTGCCATGCGTGAATATGGCTGAAGCAGCGGATCTTATTATCCCCGTAGAGGTAGCCGGAGTGCCAGGATCCTTCGGTCCTGGTATCGGGACTCAGGTTGACCATGCCGAACGGGCGGCTGGCCGAGTTGAAGTAGAACCAGCGCGAGTCGACGGTGTCGATATGCGGGTTGACCCAGTCGACCGGGTCTTTGGCGAACACGCTGCCGGAGACCATCATCCCCGTAAGCACCAACATCATTCCTGCAATCTTACTTTTCATATTTTCTCGTTTCCCTTTCTTAAGCGCCTGCCCCTCGACAAGCTCGGGGTCAGACGCACTACATTCTTCATCCCTGTAGCGGCGGCTTGACTCGAAGAGAAAGCCGCATAACTTTGCGCCCTAACCCCTTTTTTCTAATCCCTAGCCCCTAACTCCTAACGCCTTCTTCTCTTCCTAACCCCTAACTCCTAATGCCTAATCCCTAGCTCCTTCTCGACTATTACTTAACACTCGTCAGACATTTGAAATCGCCGCCCTTGCCGGTCTCTTCCATCAGCTTCTTCACCTCAGCGACGATTTCCGGATGTTTCGCGGCCAGGTTGTTTCTTTCTCCCAGGTCCGCCTCCAGATCATAGAGTTCCTCGACCCGTTTGCGCTTGTCTCTGGAGTACACATAGATGCAGTGATCCCCCTTGAGATATTTCCATTTTCCTTTGCGCATGCCATTGACGTAGTAGAAGGTGTTGCGTGCGCCCTTCTTGCTCTTGCCCAACAGCAGGTCGGTCTGGTCCACGCCGTCAATCTTCCGGTCATCCGGGAGATCGAAACCGCAGAGGTTCGCGAAGGTGGGCAAAAGGTCGATACTCGCAAAAATGGCTTCGGAGCTCGCACCTTTCGCCACCTTCCCGGGCCAGCGCACAATACAGGGTGTCCGAATCCCGCCCTCGTAACAAGAGCCCTTCCCGTTGCGCAGCGGACCGGACTCGCCCCAGAAAACATCGTCGTTCTCGAACCGGGCATGAGCCTCCTTCCACTTGATATATCTCCTGTCGTTGCGCTTGCCTTTGATCCAGCGCGCCTGGTTCCAGGGACCGTTGTCGGTGGTGTAGATCACCATGGTGTTCTCGCGCAAACCCAGTTCGTCGAGCTTATCCAGCAACCGCCCCGTTTCGTGGTCGAACTCCGCCAGGACATCGCCGTAGAGTCCCTGCCCGGATTTGCCCACAAACTCTTTGGTTGTGTCGATGTTCATGTGCACCATGGTGTGTGCCAGGTACAGAACGAAGCGTTTCCTGGGATCGCGCTTCTTCTCGAGGTACTCGATGGACTTATCGGTGTAGAGCCTGGTCAGGCAGCCCATATCATTGGTTCGCGTCATCAGCTTGTTGTTTTCGAAGAGCGCGATGTTTGCGTTATCGTTCCCGCCCAGCGTGCCGTAATAGTAGTCGAAGCCCTGGGCGTTCGGCATGCGCTCCTTAATTGCTCTGCGGTTGGACACGTCCCATTTACCGATGCACGCGGTTTGATATCCGGCCTTCTGCATGAGTTCGGCCCAGGTGATCTCGCTTGCGGGCATACACCAGCCCTTGCTGCGGATGGGATAGCGACCGGTGAGCAGGGCAGAGCGCGATGGTCCGCAGACATGCTGTGCGTAGAAGCTGGTGAACTTCGTCCCCTCCTCGGCCAGTTTATCCAAGCGCGGTGTCTTGTACTTGGTCCCGCCGAAACAGCCCAGATCCGCGTACCCCTGATCATCGGTAAAGATGATCACGATATTCGGCCTGTCCGCCGCATGCGCGTGTATTGCGACTACGCAGAGCAGAACCGCGATGTGCAGGTGCAGCTTCATTACTTCTTCGCCCATTCTTCTTCTTCGATGCTCTTCAGCTGCTGCTCGGTTACGCCGAACGCCCTCAAGACACCGCGTGCCATCATTTTGTTACCACTTGGCCACATGTGTACGCCGTCGTGGGCGAGAACGTGTCGAATCCGCGGTTTCTTTTCCTGTGCCGCCTTCACCGCAGCCTGGTGATCGGCATTCAGGTCGGCCAGCAGACATGCCTTCTCTTTCGCCAGCTTCCGCAGAAAGTCGTTATAGGGGATCAGGTTCTGGTTGAGCTCTTCTTCCTGGTTTTCCCCGATCATGGTGGCGGTCAGAATCATCACCTTGATCCCGGCAGCCTGTGCCTTGTCGACGATCGCCGTGATGTTCTTCTTGTAGTCCGGCAGGTCCACGCCACGGCCGTGGGCATTTTGCATGACATCGTTGACCCCGCAGCTCAAGGTCATCCAGTCCGGCTTCTGATTGATGACGTCACCCTGCAGGCGGTGAAGCATGTTGTTGGATTTGTGGCCGCCCTTGCCGGCACCACGCCACGTCACCTTAAGCCCGAGGTGGTTAAGTCCACGAATCACCAGGTCGCAGTATCCGTTGCGCCCGGCGCCGGAAGCAGTGATCGAGTCGCCGAGAAATATAATCTTCTCGCCTTCCTGTATTGCAATCTTATCGCCCGCGTGCAGCGTATGGCCGGACCCCATCACCAGAACCATGACCAGCGCAATCAGTCTTGTTTTCATATGTTTCCCATTTTTGCAGATGCAATGTTGCTTCGACTGCTCCCGCAGTCTTGGCCTTTCAGACGCTCCGATTACATCGTAGCCTCTGCTCATTGCTGTCCCCAGCACTCGCAGTCGACTCCGCTCAGGATGCCACAAAAACACATCACTTGTCATGGTGCCGAGTCCCGCCATAGCTTCAGCGACGGCAGAACGCCTAATCCCCGACTCCTTCTCTCTCTAGCCCCTAATTCCTATTTCTTTTCCTTCGCGGGCTTGGTCAGGAATTTGGGATTCGCGACAAAGCCGGCTTGGCGGACCTTGGTCGGGTCGTTCATTTCTCCCAGAAGCCCTTGATCTCGCTGACCGTCAGTTTCTTGATGTCGACGGTACCGCCTACCGCATCGAGCGATAGGTTCCGGTTGTCGGGCTTGTGCAGCACGTAGGTCGTGGCAACGTATTCGCCCTCATTGACGAAAACTTCGACCGAGCCGCGGTCGATCAAAACGCGCAGCTTCACCAGTCGGTCGACCAGGCGAATCGGCAAGTCTGTGCCTGCTCCCCTGAGTGCCTTGCGGTGGGCATCGTAGCTCAGGTGCGCATCACGCAGGTTTATCTTGAGCTCCTTGACTTCGCCCGGGTCGAACTCCAGCGTCATGTCAAACGCTTGGGCTTTGATCTTCTCCAGTGGGTTCGCTCCTTCCTCCAGCGTCTGCGCGGTAATTTCGTGCGTCTTGGTGTAGAGGTTGGCGATTTCCTTCACCGGCCAGCGGAAGAGTTTTGTCTCTTCACCGATCTTACGCAGCGTCATCTCGGCCGGAACCGACATCTGTTGGTTGAACGGCATGCCGGCACGGTTGAAATCGCTGCCGCGCATCCAGCCGATGATGACGATGCGTCCGTCCGGGCTGTTGTTGAAGGTTTGTGCCGCGTAATAGTTCCGGCCAAGGTCGCCTAGGCGCGTAGCGCCCTCGGTCTTGAACTCTTTGCCGTCGAAGGTGCCGACCTCGTAGTCGAAGCTGGCATCGTAGATCAACCACTTGTCGTTCTCCGTGCCGCCGAGTTTCTTGCCGCTCGCGTCACGCACAGGCAAGGGCACCAGGTCCATACATTCGTAGACCCACCTGCGCTCAAAGTCGGAAACTTTCTTCCAGTTGACCAGGTCATCGGAGTTGAAGAATCGCACGATGCCCGGGTTGCCTCGCTTGATCCAGAGGATCATGACCCACTTCTTCGATGCTTCGTGCCAGAACACCTTCGGGTCGCGCTCGCCCGGGTCGAAGCCCTGGTTTGGCACCACCGCCGAACCCTCATTCAGCAGCTCAAACGTGCGGCCCTTGTCGGTGCTGTAGGCCATCGCCTGGTAGAACGGTTTGCGCGCCAACGTGAAACAGGCCACCAGCGTCTTGGTGTCGCCGGCCTGCTTCTTGAGCGTGTTGTTGTGGTCCACGAAGCCAGTGCCTGAGAAGATCGTGCCGCCGCCGTAGGGCAGGATGGCGTGGTTTATCTGCTTCCAGCGCATCATGTCGGTGCTCACGGCATGCCCCCAGGTCATGTTGCCCCAGCCATTGCCCTTGGGGTTGTGCTGGAAGAACATGTGATACTCACCGTTGTAGTACATCATGCCGTTCGGATCGTTGATCCAATGTTTCTTCGAGGTGAAATGGAGGAGCGGCCGGTGGACCTGGTCGTAGTCCATCTCCGAGTAGTCCTCGGCAATGATCCCGCTGTCACCGCTGGTCTTGGGTCGAGGCTTGGGTTTCGTGCCGGTCTGTACGATGTGGTCGACGTTGACGTGTCCCCATCCGCCTTGGTTCTGGTCGACAATGCGGAGCTGGACGCGTTTACCCGCATACGCGGAGACGTCGAACCCGTCCTCGATCAACTTCTCGTTCGCCCAACCGGAAGAAGAGGCGATCTTTTTACCATTCACGAGCAGTTCCAGGCACGTGTCGTGATGTGGACCGCCGCCGATCAGAAATTTGATGTACTTGCGCTCGACCGTGATCTGAGGAGAAGTCAGCGTCCCGGTCGGCTTGTCTCCACCGAGGTACGTGTTGACCAGTCCTTTGCCCTTGAAACCGCTTACGGGCCGCTGGTGTGCCAGGGTACCATTAGCCGGGCGTGTGCCGAACGCTTTGCCGGTGACTTTCCAGTCGCCGTAGTCGGCGCCTTCAAAGTCGGCGATCAGAATGTCGTCCGCTGCAAAGGTCGAGGTGAACGAACAGCACACAACACTCAAAATGAAGATCGCGGTTCCAAAAGATTTCATGACAACGATGCTCCGTGGGGGGAAGGAAAATGGTCTAAACATTAAACGATCAAAAGTCTTTCTTGTTGGTTATGCGTGGAGTCATACTCCCTGCTACTTCAGTCTCAGGTAATCAATGGCGAAGATGTGGCTGCCGGCACCGACGGCATTTCTCGCTTTCTCGTTAGTGCCGACAACAGTCGCACGCAACACATGTTTGCCCGCTTGGAGGTCAAACGTGCCAAGTGAGATTTCCTCCGTGGTGGTGACCTTCGGGCTGTAGCAGTCGATCGGTTTGCCGACGTTCTTCCCGTCGAGGGCCAACTGGGCGATGCCGTAGTCATTCGCCTTTGTCAGTACGACGAACAGTTCCTGCTTGCCGCCCTTGGTGGTTTCGAATTCGATCTCGACGCTGTCGCCCTTCCTGCCTTTGGTCCAGATCAGATGGCGGCCTCCACTCCATTTGCCATCCTTGAAGTTGTGCATGTTCTGAACCCACGTCCTGCCGGACCCTTTGAGCACCACGCGCAGATTCTCGCCTTCAAATTTGCCGTTCACCGGTTTCTTTGGTTCTTTCAGGGTGGGGGCGATGTAGTACCCGGTTCGCTCCGACGCGGCCACGGCCTGATAGTAGTCGGCGGCGCCCGCTTCCTGGTACCAGGCCGCGCAATAGGCGTTCAGCAGCGGCCAGGAATTGAGATGGTATTTCTCGACCGTGGCTTCAAAGCTCTTCTGGAACGGCACGTTGTCAGCGATCTGCCAGCGGACGTTGGAAATGTGGCCGACGTTGCCCGGGCCGGCCCGGTCTGCGATCTTGCCGATCTCGTCCGCGGCGCCGTTGCGCGGCTGGGCCTGCAGCGCGCTGTCAAACGCCTGGGCCGTGCCCCAGGCATAGCCGAAGTAGTCCTCGGTGCCGGTGCCGAAGGTCGACGGCATCTTCTCGCCGTCCACAAAGAACTTCTCGTCGCCTTCGCCCCACCAGAACTTCTTTGCCCCGCTGAACTTGTAGAAATGGTAGACGGCACTCCCGCGCGGATAGAGGCCTTCCGCGGGAACCTGTTTTTCGTACTTCTGCCCATGCTCCCGGTTCCAGATGTGAAATGGGTTCCACATATGCGCCATGAACCCGCAGAAACGGCCCTTGGATCCGTCCACCTTCAGGACCGGCCAGTCGGGATAACGGTCATCGAAGTGACGCTTCTCGTCGAAGCCGCTGAAGTCGTCGCGGTGCCACTTGCAGTGGAAACGCAGGAGCTGATCGACATACCCCTTGACCTTTTCTGTATAAACCGTGAAGCTCAGGTTCCGCTTCTTCTTGCCATCGTTGCGGACGACGATTTTTGCCTTCCTGAACGGCATGTACCAGTTCGCATAATAGCCGTCCGTGGTCATGCCGGTGGCCATGGTCCGAAACAGGTTCTCGCCCGCGGCGGTTCCAAAGAAGTCGCCGAGAGGCGCCCATACCGCCGGTTTTTCATTGTCGTCCCAGGTGATGCTGATTGTCAGTTCACGCAGGATCTTGATGGACTCCTTGCGATCCATCTGAGGGCGAACCAGTACAATCGACGTAATCGCACCAGGGTTGTCAAAACCGGCGACTACCGCTTCGTTCCCGGGTGCCAGGGAGACCGTCTTTTGCGTCGCCTTCGCCGTTTCCGAGACAAACATCGCCGGACCGCGTTTGCCCCAGATGTCGTTCACCTTCTTCAGTGCTGCCTTGTCGGTTTCTGAGAAGGTTCCTGTGAAGGACGGAACCGTTGTCCCGTCGGGGAAGGTCGAGTAGGTGATCTGATAGTACTTGCCCCAATCCTTGGCACCGCGGATCACGATTGACTTGTTGAAGGGGATGGGGACAAAGAAATTGTTGCCCTTGGCCTTCACGTGTACCAGCTCCGGGTAGTCCGAGAACGGCGGAGCCTTGATCATGTCAATAAATGGATAAGCTGCCGTTGGCGTGGCGTCTGCCGCGTCCGGGTACCGGTCGATGTAGAACTCCAGGTTGCCCTTCTGTGCGCTGGCGGACCATATCCGCCATATGACACCCGGGCCGTCGAGCTTCAGCATGGTCCCCTTGTCGTCAACATAGCCTCTGTAATCGTGGTTTGCCTGCCAGTGTTCATATCGTCCGGTTTCTTCGTTGTATCGCGATTGCCGATCCCGGCTCGAGAAGCTACCGCTCTTCTCGCCTTCAACAGGCGGCACGGCCAGACGCTGCATGTCCACCATCCGGTTCACGATGTCCGGGTAGGACAGGGTTTCACCATCAGAGGTCGCCAGAGACACCATGCAAATCACAGCGGCAGCAAACGTACATACGCTCTGAGTGGTTCTTGTCATATCACCCTACTCTTCTTTCGACTTGATCAGTGCGGTCAGTTCCGCGGCCATCCTCTTGTGGTGCTCCGTTTTCGGATGCATGAAGTTGGTGCTGGTTGCGAAGATGTAGGCGTAAACCTGCTTGTCGCCTTCTTCGTTCATCCTGGCAACGGCCTGCTTGACATAGCCTGCCCAGGGCGTTTTGTTGGCGCTCATCGAACCCAATGTGCAGAATATCTTCGCCTCCGGGTAATGCCCGCGGAGCTTTTTGATAAAGTTGACGTAAGCCTGGATCATTTCCTCCTGATTAGGGTTCTTGATAATCCAACTGTCGTTCTGGAAGAGGTTGACCACCACATAATCGGGCTGCCATTTGCTGAAATCCCATTTCTGGCCTTTGCCCTCGTCGGTGTTGCCGTTGAGCATGTCGTAGTACTGCGGCATGATAGTAGGCCACCAACTCTTGACGAGCCCAATGCCGCTTCGGCTGATGCAGCGATACTCGCATTCAAGATTGCGAGCGGTGACGGCGGCGTAAGCGACGTAGCTGTTGCGCGCGTTGATGCCGTTCTCCGAGTAGTCTTTCCCGGGCTTTGTGCCTGCCTCGGCGCCGAGACCGCAAGAGATGGAGTCACCGAAGACTTCCAGCTTTTTCGTAGGCAATGCGTCGGGAGTGATCAGCTTGCCGCCGTCATTGAGTTCAAAACCTCTGACAATGGTATATCCATTGGCGCCTTCGCTCCGTTTCTGAAGCAATACCGTATGGGTCCCCTCTTTCAACCCTTCGGCGAGGACGTAGGTCTTTTCCCCTTGCTCGACCTCCAGAAGCACCGGGGTTTCCGTGTCGCCATCGATGAAGACGTTGAAGCGGTTCTTTCCTTTTTCGTCGTCAAGTGTCACTTGCAGCGAGACGCCTTCAAACTTGAGGTTGACCTCCGAGGCCGACCAGGTGATCTTCGGGGCCTTGGCGTCCGTATAGTCAACCCGACCGACATACTGGACATTCGGGTCATCCGGCCAGACCTTCTCGCCGGCGAGAGTAAGCGATGTTGGAGCCAGCAAAAGAGTCAGGACGATAAACGCGTTTTTCATTCGCACAGAATATTTCCTTTCATAAAAGAGCGTAACGAGGGCCGGAGGCCCTCGTTACGCATTAGAGTTGCAAGTCCCGGAAGCACTCGACATCGACCTATTCGTCTTCTACTTCCGTAATGGTAACTTGACAGAACACATCCGCGTTGGATGCTTTGACCACGCCAACCTTGTCATCCATGAGGAACTTCACCCTTTGGAACCCTTCGGGGCCTTCGGGAGCCGTGATGAAGTATTTTCCATCACCTGCGCTGGTGAGCGTGAATTGGGTCCAACCGCCACTCTTAGCGGTATCGGTCAATACAAGCCCGTTAGCGTCAGTCAGCTTAGTTGCCCACAAGCGTGAGTCATCTCCACCTGAAGCCAGTTGAACGTGCCATTTGTCGCCAACAGCGACGAACTGCCACTTTACGTTGTCGCCGGTTTCCGACGTCTTCACAGCTTTGGGCGTTTTGACGGTATAGCCCCACTGTGAGACTGTCGGGCCATCAGCAGAAAGCCGAGCTTCCGCAACGGGGCAATCAATGTAGTACGTTTTCGCTGCATCGGGCTTGAAGTCCTCTGCCGAACCAGCCAGGGGGGCCATTAGTGAGAGGCACACTGCCAGAATCAAAGCCATGCGAACCATCTTGTTTCCTTTCATCGTTCTTTGGGTCTTGTTGTAAATGCAATTCATCTCTTGCGGCTTCTCTTTTCAATAACCTCCTTTCCTTCTCAAGCATTTGCCTTTTACGCTTCCCGCAGGCTGCGGTACGTGCAAAAGGGCCGCGTTCCAGTTGTGTTGCCAGGTCGGCAATATCGGCGGGAAGCTATTCTGCCGATGTTGCTTCAGTAATGGTGACTTGAAAGCCCGCACCTTTCTCAGTGGATGTGCCCATACCGACTTCGCCGCCGGCGAAATACAACCTTCGAAACGGCTTGGGGCCTTCAGGCGCCGTGAGGAAATACTTGCCATTGCCGGCATCGGTGATCGTGAACTGCGTCCATCCGCCGGCTTTATCGGTGTCGATCATCGCCAGTCCCCGAAGTTGGGGAAGCTTCACTGCCCATAGACGCGGGTTGTCTCCACCGCTGGCCAACTGAATGTGCCACCTGTGGCCGACAGGCACGAATACCCATTCTACATGGGCGCCCTTTTCGGATTGTTCCACAGCCTTGGGGATCGCGAAGGTCTCGCTCCAGCTATCCATCCGGACCGATACTTCCGTTCCATCCGCGGAAAGCCTTCCTCCGGTATCGGGGCAATCGATGTAGTACGTCTTCGATGGATCGGGCTTGAAATCGCTTGCCGAACCAGCCAGGGGCGTGGCAAGTTGCGGGCCTTCTGCGGCAAAGAGGTAGCCATCGCCTTCTCTCAACGTGTAGGATTGGTTGGCGATATCCACGCGAACCACACCGGACCGAACCATAACGGTCATCCGAGCGTCCTTCTTCGTTTTGTCTTCCCCCTTTTCAGGTGACAGGAGCTTCACGGTGAACTCCGTGCCCAGGACATTGACTTGGCCGATCGATGTTTTGACCTTGAATTGTCCGCCTCCATCCGTAACGCGAAACGCGCCGCTGCCTTCAACCAATTCGACGACCTGTCGTGCCTGCTCCGTAACGCCGTGGAGAACCGCCCGGCTGGCGGGTTCCAACTCCACCTTCGAGCCGTCGGCGAGTTGGATCAGGGCGGGGCCATCCTCACCAACGGTGATCGAGTCGCCGTCGTGAAGCACGTCGGATGTCGCCCCCTCTATGAAAACCTGACCGCCGATCACGCGGTGGCTTTCAACAGGGGCAGGGTTGGTTGTCACGCCCCAATAGACGACCGACCCAATGAGGGTCAGCAGCATGGCCGCCGCGGAGGTTGCCCAACCCGTTCGAAATCCCCGCACAGACGCTCTTCGTCTTCGACCCGGCCCTGTCTCCTTCATGGCGACTTCCCGTTGAGGGACTTCCGTCAAATGTGCTTCGGTCTCCAACTGTCGAAGCATCGCCGTCACGTTTCGGGTTGCCGCTTCTCCTCGGAAAGTTGCTTCTAGCGCCGCATGCATTCGCGTGGCATTCGCAAAGGCCTCAGCCGCTTGCGAATCACTCTGCAGAATCGCTTCAAGCTCGACAAGCTCCGTCGCCGAGATCGCTCGGTCGAGGTACTTCTGAATCAGCTCTGAAGTCTGCTTGTCCATTTATGTATCCCGCCCTTTGAGCATCGTTCCGTCCGTGTTGATTTTCCTGCGAATGCATTGTTCCAGGCCGGCCCGAATTCTCGACAGTGCTTGGTAGATGGCATTCACGCTTCGCCCCGTCGCCTGTGCAATCTCAGCCGGCTTGTGGTTGATTTCGTATCGCTGGACCAGCAGCCGGTGCGAGTGATCCGGCAACTCCTTGAGGCACTCGGCCAACGCCTCTCTGAGGGGTGCGGCAGTCGAGGCGGTGCGATCATAGGCATCCAACACGGCATGGATGGTCTCGGGGGAAAACGCAACCGGGAAGCGACGATCCTGGTGAAGCCGTTGGCGAATCAAGTTCGCGGCCACGCCGCGAGCCCAGGCGCCGAATGATCGAGCCTCGTCATACTGGTCGAACTGCTTCCACAACGTCATGGCGCAGTCTTGATACACGTCGTCCACCGCGTGGCGATCCTGCACGATCGAGCCGATAAAGGCTCGCAGATCGTCTTGCTCCCGCAGGAATAGAACAACGAATTTATCCCGCTCGACCAAACCGTATCCTCCTCTACCACCTTCTTCAAACACACGGACAAAACCTGACATGAAAAAAGTCGCGATCCTCGCAAATCGCAGGCGAGCGGTCCGGAATTTCCACTCGATTGCATTCCGGACGAAGTCCCAACCACCCGTATTCAGATTTCCGGTTTCGTTATTCCGGTTTTCGGTTGAGGATGGGTGTCGAGTTCGAGGGGGCGGGCAGCGAGGCGTTAACCGCGGCGTCATTCACAAAAGGCGTACGGAAGAACCAAGGCACGAGCTTTGGCCTTTGGTTCCAGATTGCGCGGGGGTGCCTGGGGCAAAGGTGTGAGGCAGAGGGTGCCTGGGGCAAAGGCGTGAGGAACGAACGCCGTGCCCCGGCCTGGGTGCAATACAAGTCAACCAAGCCGGGGTGTGAGGAACGAACGCCGTGCCCCGGCCCGTTTCCATCTTGTTGCGTGGCTCGCCGGGGCACGCGGCTCGCACGACTCGCCTCTTTGCCCCAGCCACCCTCCGCGGTTTTCCCATCCTGTTCATCCCGCACATCCTGCCTGACTCTTCTCCGCAACAAGCACCCGCGTTGTTCGATTTCTCAGCAACACGATGATTCCCGAGCGGGATCACGCCTATTGTATTTCAACCTTCAACGTTGACGTAGATTGTACCTGGACCCAAATCACGCGGTCATCACTTTCCAGAGTTCGAACCAGGCCCTGCGAAAAACCCTTACCCTCTTTCATGGTTTCCCCATTCACTTTGATCAATGCCGGTGCAGCGCCCCAGTTCCTGATCACTATCGCTACGTTGACTACCGGTGATTGTCCTGATGCGGCCAATTCAAACGCGAGCGATCCCTCTGCGCCATCTTTTCTTTCAAACACGTAAGCCCGCTCGTATTGATCGTACTTCTTGTACTCATAGCCGGACGAAACCGATCCAACCCTCGGCGGATTGTTCCACGAGCGAGCCAACGGCAGGAGCGAATCAATCGGCTCGGTGGTCATACCGTAAAGATGACGCACACGAACGGAGCCGTCAGGGAACCGTATCCACTTCTCTTTGCCCCCATTCACCCCGGTCAGCGAAGAATGACTGGGCTTATCCGGGGCCACGGCCTGTCGGCCTTCGCTGGGCGCCAGGCAGACAGGCCAGTGATTCCAACAGGGGAAGGGCGAATAACGTTCAACCATGCCGAAAGCGAACGGCTTGATCCACCGCTGGGGGTGGTGGATGCTGAACGGCCGGTACTTCGACTTCGTGTTGATCATTTAAACGGGTTTGTACCGTGGTGAGTCGAATTCCTTCGGCACACCGTCCTTCCATGAATACGTCTTCTTGCCGCCGTTCATATCCATTAATGTAATCGCTTCGTATTCCACGGTATCCTGCGGCTTGGAGCCCGGCTGGTTGAAAAATATCGTCTCCTGAAACTGATAGCCCCACTTGTTGCCAAACTTGGAATTCAACACCTGCTTGCGTACCGCCACGCCATCGGGATAAGCCGTCCAGTACTCGTCCATCCAGTCGCCGGCATGCGTTTCGTCTTCGTAACTGATTTTGTGAGATATCGACGCCAGGGCATAGCGCCAGTGAATCACGGCGCGGGCAGGAGTGTTTTCGATAATGCGCACATGCGAATACCGGCACTGCTTGTCCCCCATGGCCTCCCTGCACTCTCCCCTCTCAAAGTTCTCCCCACTCTGATCGCTCATCCATATACCGTTCTCCGTGACCATCGCCGGGATGTATCCGGTTCCGCGCCAGAACACCAGTTTGACCGGGCTGTCATCAAAACGTACGACCACATCGGGCAGATCGCTGCCCTGCCACTGAGCATCCCAGCCGGAAGAATATTTGAGCCTGGTGTAATAGGCGCCGAACGGGCGCGGCTTATCGTCGCCCGACGGCATCCGTCGAAATTGAAGCGGCTGCATGTTGGCAATTGTGATATCAGCGTACTGATTGGCCACGGCGTCATTGCCCAGGGCGATATCCCACACCTTCACTTCATCGATCAGCCCGTCAAACCGCATCCACCAGCGGACGTTCTTGCTGACATCACGCTCTGTTTCTGATGGCGTCATCTTTACCAGGGTTCTGCCAATGCAGATGTCCGCACCCTTGGCACTAACCACATCGCCCTGGCAGAGCGTTTCGCCTGCTTTCTTACCGTCGATATACAGATGTATGCCCTTGGCTGCGTCATACACCATGGCCACGTTCGACCACCTCAACAGCGGCAATGCGTCTTTTGAAATACAGGTCTGCCATTTACCGGACACCGACACCGCCCCCACCAGTTGGCCTACATGGTTGATTCCCAGAAAGTATCCCTTATTGAAGTCCTGCTGCTGGTTGACGATAGCCGACAGGTTCAAGGAATACTCCTGCGGCGCTACCCACGCGGAGATTGTCAAGGCATCCTTCAACACCTCCGTGCTCCCACCGGAGAGCTCGACTTCAGTGGTGTACCCGTCAAAAAGCAACGCTCTACCCGAGGCGCCATCAACGTAATCGAGTAGACCCTTAAATGCTTTGGATGCCTTGTCTTGCCTGGGGTCATCAAAGCCCATATGAATCAGGGGACTTTTCACATCAGCTTGACAATAATCTGCAAAGACGCACCAGCAGATCGATACCATCATGAAAAAACGTTTCATAGGCTTGCTCCTCTAATCGGTTACAATAATCGCGCCGCTCACCTCGAATACTGCGCAGGGCGATTGCATCACAATGGATTTGATGGCGGAAGATAGGCAGGGTTCTTTTGGCATTGACTCGGCACCAGGAAATCGAGTACGTGAATGCCGAATTTCCCCTCGGCTGCCAAATATTGCTGGCCGTGTCAAGACAGACTGGGTGAACTGCGCGTCAACGCAGATTCCCGCATACTGGCAAGCCCGACGCCAGCAGATCAGACACATGCCGATCAAACCGCTGAGCAGGAGCACCAGAGCGGACCGCTCGGGAACGTTACCGGCGATGAACTCGAGTTCCATCGGGAACGGGTCATTGAAATGATCGAGGACTGGATTCGTAACGACAATGCGCGCGGGGCGCCTGGGGCAAAGGCGTGAGGCACGAACGCCGTGCCCCGGCCTATCTGCAATACAACTCAGGCTTGCCGGGGCATGCGGCTCGTACGACTCGCCGCTTTGCCCCAGCCACCCGTCCGTCGTGTCAACGTCGCCGCCGCAGCAACCCTAGGCCGATCACGCCCGAGAGCAAGAGCATCAGCCCTGACGGCTCGGGAACGGCGGTCGCGCCAAAATAGTTCAGGTAGGTTCCTTGTCCGACCCATTGATCAGGGTCGATGTTGGACTGGAACGTCTTGATGTCGGCCGTGGAAGCTATCGTCGTGGCGCCGTTTTGCCCGCCGAAGCCCCACATGACGTTCCCCGCCGTATCGATTTCAACGGAAGCAGACCAGACCAGCAAACTCGTCGAGTCCCACGTGGCAAGGCCGGTATTGCCACCTCCGCCTACCGAACCCTGGTTGGCACTGGAATTAACGTACAGGTTGCCGTCATTAACGCGGAAGTAGAATATCTCCGTTCCGGAGCTATTCAAGAAGCTGTATTTGACTGGCCTGGCAAACCCGGTCCCTTTGGACTGGGCCACCTCAAACTCGAACTGAGCACCTGTGACATCGACGTCAATAGCGTTCGTAAAGTCAAGTGTCGACGTCATCGATATAGCGAGGTTCGTAGGGTTCGATGATCCGTGGAACTTGCTTGACAGAGCTTTTTCGCCGGAGCCACCGCCATCATTCTCAATAGCGTGGACGAGACTGACGCTCCCGCCTGTAAGCGAGTTCAATGTCCAACTGCCGCCGGTTGTAACGCCGTCTAGCGTTGTTGCCGTGACAGCACCGGCCGACAGGCTGTCAAAATCAACTTGGACGAGTGCTGCATTCGCCGTACCGGCGAACAGGCTGAGCGCTACGAGCGCGACGGGTGGAATCAGCAACCAGTTTGCCGATCCGGAAGTGTGAGTACGCGTGGTCATGATGACCCTCCTTCAAGAAAAAATGTGAAATCGTGCCGTGCAAGGTTACGCAACCGAGCCACAGGTCACGATCATGTCAGTTCTTTTTCGCGGCGCCAAAGCCCTCCTCCCTTACGCCTCAAGCCTCAGGCCTTTTACCAACAAAAAAACACCGTCGATCCGCCGCGCCTTCAGGCAGGCGCGGGGGATGGGCGGTGTTAAGTCGCGGATGTCATTCGTATGGTGCAGGCCGGTCATTGCAGTAGCGTTCTCCTTCGCGAAGTCACCCAATCTCGGGTCCGAAGCATGCGGAATATTGCCGCGGACTCCATGCCCTGAGAACAATAATAATCGAAAAGAAAGCCCCGTCAATCAGGTTTTGGGTTTTTTTTTGTCAGGTTTTCGGTTGCCGCGGCGGCGCGGCGGAGGGAGAAACGGCGCAACCGGCGACGCGCCACGGGCGCCAGAAGCGGAGACGACCGGACGTGCCTCGCGGCGACTTGCTGCTGTCGATGATCGGACTGTTGTACCTGGGTAAAAGTGATTATGCCGACATCGAGACCTGTGGGCAGGAGGAATTCTTCCGGCGGGCGTTGGGGCTGAAGAAGGCGCCCTCCGAGGAGACGCTTCGGCAGCGAATGGACCAGTTGGGCGCAACGCCGATTGCCATGTTGCACGAACAGTCGGCCCGGATGATCGCCCGCCACGCCCCGGCCCGCCGGTTATGGCAACTGGATTCCCCTGGACATCGACGTCTCGCCGTTCGACAACAAACTCTACTCGATTCCCAACTTCTGCTGCATCTGCTCCAGTGATATGCCCTTGGTTTCGGGCGCCATTGCCAGCACCCAGATTAGTTGCAGGCACATCATGAAGCAGAAGAAGGCGAAGATCAGGCCGGCGTCGAACGCGCGGATCGCGATTGGGAAGAACAGCGTAATCAGCGCCGCGAAAATCCAATGCGTAAAACTGCCCAACGCCTGCCCGTAGGAACGAAAGCGATTGGGGAAGATCTCGCTGATGAATACCCAGATCACGGCGCCCTGGCCGACCGCGTGGGCGGCGATGAAGGCCATGATCGACAGCAGCACCACGTACTTGGTGGGGCCGAGCCGGTCTGACGCTGCGTCTTTGGCCGCGGTGGCGATCGCTTCGGCCTCCGCGGGCGTCGCGTCGGCGGGCAGCTCTATCGCTGCGCCGTCATAGCCATTTTGTGAGACCACTTGCAGCAATGCTTCTTTGGCGTCTGCGTAGTCCTGACGAACCTTCTCCTCATCTACGGCGGAGAGCGGACTTTCGGGGTCTTCCCGTTTCTGCATTTGTACGGCCGTGTTCTCGACGTCGATAGCCCGCGATACGACCTTGAACGCCGGATAGTTCAAAAACGCATACGCGCAGACCGCCAGCGAGGCGATGTACCCGAGCGAGCCAATCAACAGCAGCGTTTTGCGGCCGAGCTTGTCGATTAACCACAAGCCAACATAGGTGAAGACCAGATTGGTCACGCCGATGCCGACCGCGGCCGCTAGCGCATTGCTGATACCAGCGAGCCCCAGCAACCGCGGGGCGAAGTAGAGAATGGCGTTGATGCCGGAAAGCTGATTAAAAAACGCGATCAAAAAGGCCAGCAAAATGGGATAGCTCAACCGCCGCGTCCAAAAACTCGTGTGCCCGTCGTCTGCTTTAGCGCTGTCGGCTACGCTGTCGGCCAGTTCTTCAATCTCGGTGTCCGAAAGGTGCGGATTGAGGTTCTTGAACACCGCCACGCCGCCTGCCCGATCGCCGCCGTGCACGATCAGCCAGCGGGGGCTTTCGGGAATGGCGAAGCAAAACGCGGTATAGAGCAGCGCGGGAATCGCTTCCACGCCCAGCATCCAGCGCCAAGCGGCCGACCAGCCACTACCGCCCGCGCCCAATGCCAATCCGATCAGGTAGTTGGACAGGAAAGCGATTAGAATGCCGAACACAATGTTGAACTGGAACATGCCCGCCAGGCGGCCGCGGCTCTTCGCCGGAGAGATCTCCGAGATATACAGCGGCGCCGCCACCGTGGCGATGCCCACGCCCAGCCCCCCGATAAAACGGGCGATGATGAACGTATACATCTCGGGCGCCATGCCCGAGCCAACGGCCGAGATGAAATAAAGGACGCCAACCCACAGCAATGTCGCCCGGCGGCCGAAGCGCTCGGTCGGCCAGCCACCCACCAATGAACCGATCACCGTGCCCCATAGCGCGGCGCTCAGCGCCAATCCGTGCATCGCTCCGCTGAGCCGCCAGATCGTCTGAATCTCCTGCTCGGCGCCAGAAATGACAATCGTGTCAAAGCCGAACAGGAAACCAGCCAGCGCAGCGACCACGGCGTAACCAAACACGTGGCCCCCGGCGGGATGCGTGGAGTTTTGAGTGTGGGTCACGGTTTGCTCCAGATCGATTTCATGCGGTGGGCTTCCAACCGCTCGATGGTCAGGGAACCGCCCTCGGCCGTGAGTGACACTTCGCCCAGCGGCTGGCCCATGTCCTTGCGAGCGCTAGTCTTATAGCAGGCGCCGCCCCCACCGATCAGTTCGAACATCGGCCGGTCGACCAAAACACGGAAGGTGACCTCGTTGCTCTTAAGACTCAGCGGCATTTCGTCCAGTTTCTGGGCGTTGAAGTCGTAGACCGCCGTATTGCCGCCGAAGCGCAGCACGGCCCTCTCCGCAGTTTCGTTCTTGAGGGTGACCACGATATCGAACAACGCGCCCTCCACCTCGATGCGGGCTGCGGACGTTTCCTCGGAAAGGGTCACGTCCTCGATCACTTGCGGATTGGCTTTGCGTAGTTTCTTCAGTTCCTCGATCGGATAGGCGAATAGCCGCAGGCCTTCGTCGGTGGATTTGAGCGTTAGATTCGTCGGCGCCGTAAAGGTCTGGTTGAACGGCATGCCGGGAATGTCGATCCGAGCCCAGCCCATCTGCACGACCCGGCCATCGGGCGGATTGCTGAAACACTGCGAGGCGTAATACGCCCCGTAATGCAAGCGATGTTTGCCTTCGTGGTCGGGCGTGAAAACCTTTCCGTCAAAACTGCCGACGGCATACTGCGCGTCCGCCCCAAAAACGACCCATTTCTTGTTGTTCTGGTCGCCGTCCACCGGCAATGCGAATAGCTCGGGACACTCGTAGTAGCCGGATAGATGGCTCGCCAGGTCCCACTGCTTCAAGTCTTTGCTCGTGTAGAACGCAATGTTGCGGCCATGTTTCTGATTCTGATCGAACACCGCAATTACCCAGTGCTGGCCGGGCTCGTACCATACCAGCTTCGGGTCGCGGCCATTGTGGCGGATGATCGGATTGCCTTCGTAATACTTAAAACTCTTGCCGCCGTCGGTCGAGTAAGCGAGGGCTTCCCCGCAACCGGTGTCGGTGAACGCGAGTACGATCGTCTTCTGTTCGCCCGTTTGCCAGCCGGCCGTGTTGTTGACATCCACATTGCCGCTGCCGGAAAACGCGTTCTTCACGACCATCGCGGCGTGACGGTTCTCCACGTTATCGCCGTAGGACCTTAGCGCCCGATCCTGTTCGGTCCAATGCATCATGTCGGGACTGGTGGCGTGGCCCCAGTACATGTTGGCCCAGTTGCGGCCCGCTGGATTGCATTGCCAGAAGAAGTGATACCGGCCATCGTAGTAGCACATGCCGTTGGGGTCGTTGTTCCAGCCTCGCTTCTGGCTCATGTGGAACTGCGGGCGGAGGGCCTCGTCGTAAAGCGGCTGCAGGCTTTTGATTTCGTCGCTAGAGGTAACCATTTCCAGAATCTCGGGCGCCGCCTTGGCCGCGAGTTTGGCGGTTTCTCCCGGATACTCCTCCATGTTGAAGTAGGTCCACCAATCGATCTCGTCTTTGTTGCGAGGAAAATCGCAGTCGACGTTGTGGACGAGTTGGTCGCCGACGACGATAGTCAGCCGGGCTCGCTGCCCCTTGTTGGAAATGGGCACGAGCAGATATTTGCCGGTGATTTCAACCTCTACCGGGCTGACCAGCTCAGGCGTTTTTCCGCTGCGGCTGGCAACCTCCGCCGGCTGCTTTTTGGCCGGCGTATCGCTTTGCACGAGATGGTCGACGTTGATGTGCCCCCAGCCACCGGACCGCTGGTCGACAATCTGAATGACCGCCTGCTGGCCTTTGAGATCCTGAACGTCCGAGTTCTCCCAATTCAAAAACTCACTGCCGCCAGGCTGAATGTTGGGACCGGTGGCCGTGCGGACAACCTGACCATCCACCAGCAGATTCATGCAAGTCCTGCCCTCGTACCCGCCGCCACCAATGAGGAAGCTGAGATACTTTCGCTCTATCGTGAACTTCGGCGACGTCAACGTGCCCGTCGGCCGGTCCCCGCCGCGATAGGAGTTGACCAGCCGTTCGCCATTGTAGCCGCTCACGTGCATCTGGCCCGGCAAGGTCCCCTTCACGGGGCCGGCGCCAAAGGCCTCGCCTTCGGATACCCAAGCGCCATAGTCGTCGCTCTCGAAATCGGCAAGGAGAATGTCTTCTCCGCCGAGCGAGGACGCTTGCAAGCCGAAGGAAAGGCATGCGAGTGACAGGAGGGCGGTAATCGGTCGAAGGCGGATCATCGGACAACCTTTCGTTAAGAGCGGCGCAATGGTGAGGGACGCGCTGCGGTGGGGGTCGCGCCCACGCCAGCGTTCCAGGAAAGCACAATTCCAAGAACTAGCTTCGCCCTTTGCGTCGCCGCCGTCAATCAGCTTTTCGAGCCGGGTGTTTCAGGTTTTCGGTCGAAGCGAGTTGCCGCATTCGCCTTCGGAAACCGCCTGCGTTAACAACCGTGGGCTCTCGCTGAATCACAAATCCCAATCGCCGTCCCTTTCCGAAGTTTTGCAGCGGACGCAAATAAGAAATGGGCAGTCAAACCGCGGCAACTCGCGCCGCCACCGTCGCCCCGAAAACAAGCGTTCGCATCGTCAAGCTCGATCCAGATGGCGACGGCCCGCTGGTAAACCCATACGGACCGGCGGAGCAAAAAGTCTTTCGCCGAACACAGCCTCACCCAAAGATGGGTTTCTAACCCCGCGCCCCCACGCTAAACCAACCACGCTCTTTCGCCCCCGGGCCTGCATCACCTGCGTACGAGCGTCTTTTGCCGGTCAACCCCGTTTCGACGCCAAGTCTCGATTACCCAAGCGCGAAACGGGACGTTCTGTCGGCGCCGCGCGGGCCGCATCTGAAACCGAGTTTGTTCCGGCGACCCGAATCGTCGAAAGAATATGCGTGGAAGTTTCCCCGCCCTTAGGTGTCCTGCCTCACCTGAAACTGGAATTTTTCGCTGGTTGGGTTAGTCTCACCTGACAGGAGGCCGCCGAGGGCCACCGGATCGAGCAGCTTGAGGCGAAGTTCGCCAACAAGAACGAGGTGAT
>Ga0180437_10003281_pt1 | contig 24270 bp, 12 predicted proteins | sample SS_ome_4_FD_132410 | JGI IMG/M metagenome (GOLD analysis project Ga0180437, IMG submission 132410) | Hypersaline lake sediment archaeal communities from the Salton Sea, California, USA - SS_3_D_1 metaG | ecosystem: Environmental > Aquatic > Non-marine Saline and Alkaline > Hypersaline >... | reverse complement strand
TACTCCTTGGGTACGCCCAGACGCATGCCTTTGATGTCGGGGATCAGCGATGCGGTGTAGTCAGGGACGGGGTAGTCCGCCGACGTCGAGTCCCTTGGGTCTTGGCCGGCGATCGCGTTCATCACCAGGGCGGCATCGGTAACCTCCCTGGTCAGCGGCCCGATCTGGTCCAGCGAGCTGGCGAAGGCCACCAGTCCGTACCGCGACACCCGCCCGTAGGTGGGCTTCAGCCCCACCACGCCGCAGAAGCCCGCCGGCTGGCGGATGCTGCCGCCGGTGTCGGAGCCGAGGCTGTATACCGCCTCGCCGCAGGCAACCCCCACCGCCGGGCCGCCGCTGGAGCCGCCGGGGACGCGGGTCAGGTCCCACGGGTTGCAGGTGGTGAAGAAGGCCGAATGCTCATTGGAGGAGCCCATAGCGAACTCGTCCATGTTGCCCTTGCCCACCATCACCATGCCGGCAGCGTTCAGTTTATCGACTACGGTGGCATCGTAAGGCGGCACGAAGTTCTGCAGCATCTTGGAGGAGCACGTCGTCGATATGCCACGGGTGCAGATGTTGTCCTTTATCTGCACCGGGATGCCGGTCAGGGGGGTCGTCTCTCCGCTCGCCAGCCGGCGGTCGGCTGCCTCCGCCTGCTGCAGCGCCTCATCGGCGGTCACGGTGACGAAGGCGTGGACCTTATCCTCGGTGGCGGAGATTCGCTCCAGCATTGACTTAGTGAGCTCGACGGAGGAGACCTCCCTGTCGGCGAGGAGACGGCGGGCCTGCCCGATGGTCAGATAATGCAGGTTCAATTGCCTTCCCCCTCCAGCACCGCCTTCACCCTGAAGCTGCCGTCCTCCTGCCGCGGGGCGTTGGCCAGGATATCGCTCTGGGAAAAGGAAGGAGCCGCCCGGTCCTCCCGGGTCACATTACGCAGCGGGATGGGGTACGCCGTCGGGGGGACGTTCTCGGTGTCGCATTCCTGCAGCACCTCGAAGCTTTCGAGGACGGCGGAGAGCTGATCGCGGAACCGCTCCACCTCTTCCTCTGACAGCTTCATGCGGCAGAGGGCGGCAATGGTCATCACCTGTTCGCGGCTGAGCTTCATCGTTTTCTCCATCCGGCTGCAGTATCGCTGATTATAGCATTTAACCATCGTCCTGAGCAAGATTCGTCAAGGTGGTACTCACGTTGCCACCCATTCGGTAAAAGGGGTATAATGTAGCGGATATACGCTGCAAAGGGGGACTTTGCAGGAGCGATATAGATTGAAGGGGGGTAGTTAATGCCGCAACATACCACGGAGCAGATGCGCAATGTGGTGCTCCTTTCCCATTCGGGCGCGGGCAAGACATCGCTGGCGGAGGCCATGCTGTACAGCGCGGAGGCGATCACCCGCCTGGGCAAGGTGGACCAGGGGAACACGACCTCGGACTATGACCCCGACGAGGTGAAGCGCAAGATAAGCATCTATCTCTCCATGGTACCCTGCGAGTGGAAGGGGCTTAAGCTCAACATCATCGATACCCCGGGGTACCCCGACTTCGTCGGGGAGGTGAAGGCGGCGACGCGGGTGGCCGACGGGGCAGTGTTCGCCGTGTGCGCCGCCTCCGGCGTGGAGGTGGGTACCGAGCTGACGTGGAGCTATGCGGATGAGGAGGAGGGGCGCAGTATCCCCCGGCTCATCTTCGTCAACAAGATGGATCGGGAGAATGCGGACTTCTTCAAGGTGCTGGGCGATATTCAGCAGAGGCTGGGGAAAAGGTGCCTGCCGGTGATGCTCCCCATCGGTGCCCAGGACAAGTTCGAGGGGGTGGTGGACCTGGTCGCCATGAAATCTTTCATCGGGGAGCAGGAGGGCGAGATTCCCGATTCGCTCAAGCAGCAGGCGGCTGAATACCGCGAGAAGCTGGCGGAGGCGGTGGCTGAGACGGACGACAACCTGATAAACAAGTATCTCGATGGCGAGGCGCTGAGCGATGACGAGGTGCGCACCGGTTTGAAGCTGGCCACCGTCAGGGGGCAGGTGGTCCCGGTGCTGGTGGGCTCGGCCACGGGCAACGTGGGCGCCACCATGCTGCTGGATGCTATCTGCGAGTACATGCCGTCGCCAGTGGACGCCGGCCCGGTTGCCGCCGTCAACGCCCAGTCGAAGGCCGAGGAATCGCTTTCCCCCGACCCCACCGGCCCGCTGGCGGCGCTGGTGTTCAAGACCAGCGCCGATCCCTACGTGGGCAAGTTGACCTATTTCAGGGTTTACTCCGGCACCCTGCATAGTGATTCCACCGTGTGGAACGCCAACAGGGAGGGGCAGGAGCGCATCGGGCAGCTGTACATGCTGCGGGGCAAGGCTCAGGAGCCGGTGTCCAGCGTCATCGCCGGCGATGTCGGGGCGGTGGCCAAGCTCGTTCAGACGGAGACCGGCGACACCCTCTGCGGGAAGGATCGCCCGCTGCTGCTAAAATCCATCGAGTTCCCCAATCCCTGCATGAGCGTGGCGGTGCACCCCAAGACCAAGGCGGACCTGGACAAGCTGGGCTCATCCCTCAATCGCATAGTGGAAGAGGACCCTTCGCTCACCGTCAGCCGGGACCTGGACACGATGGAGACGGTCCTCTCCGGCATGGGCGAAACCCAGCTCGACGTGGCGATGGAGAAGATGCAGCGCAAGTTCGGGGTCGAGGTAACTATAGAGGCCCCCAAGGTCCCGTACAAAGAGACGATCACCGCACAGGCGAATGCGGAATACAAGCATAAGAAGCAGACGGGGGGGCACGGGCAGTACGGCCATGTGTTCTTGGAGCTGGTGCCGATGCCTAAAGGGTCCGGGGCTGAGTTCGCTGAACGAGTCGTTGGCGGTTCAGTGCCGAAGAATTACATCCCGGCCGTGGAGAAGGGCGTGATGGAAGCGCTGAAGGAGGGGATGCTTGCCAAGTATCCGGTCACCGATATCCAGGTGACGCTCTATGATGGCAGCTATCACGCCGTCGACTCCTCGGAGATGGCTTTCAAGATAGCGGCTTCCCACGCCATCAAGAAGGGGCTGGCCGACGGGCGGCCGGTCCTCCTGGAGCCGATAGTCAAGATAAAGATAACGGTGCCCGACAGCTTTACCGGGGACATCATAGGCGATCTCAACGGCAAGCGGGCCAAGGTGCTGGGGATGAACCCGCAGGGGGGGTGGAACGTCATCGAGGCGCACGCCCCGCTGGCCGAGGTACAGCGCTACGCTATAGACCTGCGCGCCATGACCCAGGGCAGGGGCATCTTCGAGACGGAGTTCAGCCACTACGAGGAGGTGCCGCCGCACGTGTCCCAGAAGATCATCGCCGCCCGCGAGCAGGAGAAGGCGGAGAAAAGCTAGGCTCGCACGCCGGTCGGTGCATAATCCCGGTCGCTATACAGTCGCTATATAATCGGTCGCAATACAAAAAAGAAACCGCCTCGCACGAGGCGGTTTCTTGCTTGAATCGCTATCGGGAGAAGGTTTAGCCCACCAGCTCCTTCACCTTATCGGTGAATGCCGGGATCACCTTCTTGAAGTCTCCGACGATGCCGAAGCGGGCCTCCTTGAAGATGTTGGCCTCGGCATCCTTGTTGATGGCGATGATGTTCTTGGCGCCGGAGCATCCCGCCATGTGCTGGCTGGAGCCGGACAGGGCTACCGCGATGTAAAGGGTGGGGCCCACGATCTTGCCGGTGAGGCCGATCTGGATCGACGGTGACACCCAGCCGTTGTCGCAGGGCGGACGGGAGGCGCCGATGGCCGCATTGAGTAACTTGGCCAGCGGCTCCAGCATCTTGAAGTCCTCCGCGCTGCCCACGCCGCGCCCGCCGCAGACGATGACGTCGGCATCCTCCAGCTTGATACCCTCCACCTCTTCCTTCACCGTGTTCACCACCTTGGTTCTTACCGCTGCCGGGTCGAGGCCGGCGGCTATGGGGATTACCTCACCGCTGCGGGAGTCGTCACGGTCCTTGGGGTCCATCGCTTTGGCCCTGACCGCCGCCATCTGGGGCTTGCTGCCCTCGCAGACAAATACCGCCAGTGCGTTACCCCCGTAGACCGGGCGCGTCTGCAGCAGCAGCTTCGACCCGGGGTCGATGTCCAGCGCGGTGCAGTCCATGGAGACGGAGGTGCCCAGTCTGAAGGCCAGACGGGGCGCCAGGTCGCGGCCCAGCGGGGTGGTCCCGAAGAGCAGGATGTTGGGGGAGATCTCCTTGACCACCTTCTCCATCGCCGCTACATAAGCGTCGGTGGTATAGGTCTTGAGCAGGGGGTCATCCACCACGTACACCTTGTCGGCGCCGAGGGCGATGGCCTCCTTGGCCAGGTCGCCGATGCCGCTGCCGAGCAGGACCGCGGAGAGCTCCTCGCCCAGTTTGCCGGCAAGGTCCCGGCCCCCGCCGAGCAGCTCAGCGGTGATGGGGGCCAGCTTGCCTTCGATTATCTCGCCGCATATCATTACACCTTTATTATCAGCCATTTAGCATAACCTCCCTTTTATATCAGCCGTACCTCTCTGAGCTTGAGCGCAAGGGCAACGGCTGCCTCCTCGGGGCTTTCGCCCTCGATGATCTCGCAGACGCCTTCCTTAACCGGCACGAACAGCTTTTCCAGTTTGGCGCGTGCCCCGGCGGCTCCGCACTTCGCGGGTTCGGCACCGATGTCGGCCGCGCTCCAGACGATAGGCTCCTTCTTCGCCGCCGCCATGATCCCCTTCAGCTTGGGGTATCGCGGCTCGCCCAGCTCGTTGGACACCGACACCAGCATGGGGGTGGTGCCCTCGATCACATCGTAACCATCGGTTATGATCCGCTCCACCGTAACCTTGTTGCCGTCCAGCTCCACCTTCTTCACCGGCGTGACGCTGGGTATCCCCAGTATCTCGGCGATGCCGGAGCTCACCTGGCCGGCGTCCCAGTCCGCCGCCTGGCGGCCGCAGAAGATCAGGTCGAACTCGCCTACCTTCTTGATGGCCATCGCCAGGGCGTAGGCGGTGGAATGGCTGTCACCGCCCTCGAACGCGGGGTCCTGCAGCAGCACCAGTTCGTCGGCGCCCATCGACAGGGGTTTCTTTATCACGTCCATGACGAAGTTGCTGCCGAGACTGATAGCGGTGATCTTGCCGCCCTGGGCATCCTTGATCCGCAGCGCCGCCTCGATGGCCTGCTCATCGAACGGGCTGACCACCTGCGATACACCGGCGGCGGGGTTCACCTTCTTTGACGCTTCGTCGACCTTGAAACTGCCGGGGGGTGCTTCAGGATCAGCTATCTGTTTTACGCACACTATCATGTTTGGCATGAAGTCCTCCTTTCTCCATCGGTGATGAGCTTGTTAAATTTTTCACTTACCCAATTTACCATGAGGGTGGGGGGATGTCAAGCGGAGCGCAACCGAAACCATTGTTGATTAAGATAAGGGATACTTGACAGGGATGGTAAAATGTGGTAAGTTTTTGGTGAAAATAGCATAAAATTATATATATACTATCGACCCGCCCAGCGCAGGCGGCTGCGGGTGCAGGGCGAGGTTGCCAATGGGAGTGGTTTTTTATACAATAGTCAAGGATTGCGAGGGGAATTATTATGAGTAATGGCAATTTGATGACCACCAAAGAAGCGGCGGAGTACCTTAAGCTTAACTATATGACGGTCTACAAGCTGGCGCAGCGGGGGCGCATACCGGCGTCCAAGATAGGTGGCAACTGGCGGTTCCGCAAGGACCTGCTGGATGACTGGCTTGCCAAGCAGGCGAGGGTGGTGGAGGGCAACGTCCTGGTGGTGGATGACGATCCCGGCATCCTGGAGATGCTGAGCGAGGTCGTGTCGCGCAAGGGGTTCAAGGTGGTCACCGCCGACAGCGGGGAGCAGGCCCTCAAGGAGCTGGACAAGCAGCATTTCGATCTCATCTTCCTCGACCTGGTGTTGCCGGGGATGACCGGTGCGGAGGCGCTCTCCGCGATCAAGGAAAAGGACAAGAAGGCGGTGGTGGTCATCGTAACCGGCTACGGGGATGACCCCATAGCGATGGACGCCATGTCGCTGGGGCCGCTGTTCCTCATCCGCAAGCCCTTCCGGGTGAGCGATATCATCGAGGTCCTCAACGCCATCGTGAAGGTGGGGTAGGCGTGGCGGGACACAGCCCCATGGTAGCGGCTTCGCTGCCCTTCCCTGTTGCCGTTTCGCTCTCAAATTGCTGCTGTCGCTGCGTTCTCCGACCGTTTCTTAATATCGCCTCAGCTTTGAGTTCCCCCTCGTCTTAGATCCGTCAATCCTCGTTCCTGCAATTCCCTGCCCGTATCCGCCTTACCTGTTATAATTATCGGGCTTGACATATCGAGGGCTAAGTAGTAGAAGTGTATTATGGGCTAGACTGCAATCTATGACCGATGGCGGCCGTTCCGGCTGCGGAGGTGGGATATGAATGACATGAAAAAAACCAAGGCACAGCTCGTAGAGGAGTTGGGGGAGATGCGCCGGCGGGTTGCGGTGCTGGAGTCGCGCGAAGCAGAGTGCGAGAAACTCGGCGAAACGCTCACCGAATCGGAGGAAAAGCTGCGCATCATCTTCGAATCCATCGCCGACGGGGTGTTGGTGGTCGATTTGAACGGGAAGGTAGTGGATGTAAACGACTCTACGCTGCGGATGAAGGGTTACAGCGACAGGAGCGAGGTGGTCGGTCGCGACGGCGTCAGCTTTGTCGCCGAGAAGGATCGTCAGCGTGTAGTCGAAGCTATGGGAGTGGCTTTCAAGGAGGGCAGTTTCGCCCCTGAAGAATACACCCTGCTGACCAGGGATGGCATGGAGCTGGAGGTGGAAGCCAGCTCCAGCGTGCTGCATGATAAGCAGGGCCGGCCTGTAGGGCTGGTGTGCGTGGAGCGGGAAATCTCCCAGCGCAAGCGGCTGGAGAGAGAGAGGGAGGAGAGCCGGAAGAAGATGGAGACGGTTTTTGATTCGATCCTCGACGCCGTAACAGTGATCGATTTCAAGGGCACTATCATTGAGGCCAATGAGGCGGCAGCGCGTTTGGGCGGATACGGCAGCCGGCAAGTGCTCATCGGGAAGAACGGTTTCGACTTCATCGCCGAGGGCAGCCGCGACGAGATGCTGGCGTCCTTCGAGGAACTGCTGCGGCAGGGATACACTCCTCCGATGGAGTTCAAATTCAAAGACAGGCGCGGGAGGGAGCTGGATGCCGAGGCCACCGCCTCCGTGATTCGGGACAGCGAGGGCAAGATCGCCGGTTTCGTCCACGTAATCAGGGACATTCGGGAGCGCAGGCGAACGGAGGAACGCCTGAGCAGCACGGCGGAGAAGCTCAGCACGGTGCTTCAGGCCATGGGCGACGGTGTCATCACCATAGATGTGTCCGGCAATATCACCGAAGCCAACGATGCCGCGGTTCGCATGCTGGAGTACGGAAGCAAGCGGAAGCTTGTCGGCAGGAGTGCGCTGGACACCATCGCGGAGCGGGACCGCCGGAAGTGCGCGGATGTCATATCCCAATCCATAGAGGCGGGGGAGACCCCGGGACTGCTTCGGTTCGCCATGCTGACCGCAACCGGCAGGGAGTTCGATGCCGAGCTGTCAACCTCGGTACTGCATGACAGCCGGGGCAACCTGAACGGGCTGGTCGGTATCGTTCGGGACATCACCGAGCGCAAGCGGGAGGAGGAGGAGCTCAATACCTTCAAAGAAGCACTTGAGAACTCGACAGACGCCATCGGGATGTCAACGCCGCAGGGTAGTCATTACTACCAGAACAGGGCGTTCGAGCAGCTGCTCGGCAGCGTGGGGGAATCCCCGCTCGATACCGTGTATGTGGACAGGAAGGTGGGCGCAGGGGTTTTCAAGACTATCATGTCCGGCGGGCAATGGACGGGTGAAGTCCAGATGTACGGTAAAGACAGGCGAATCCTGGACATTCACCTGCGGGCATACGCCAACAAGGACCGGAACGGCGACATCATATCGCTCGTCGGCATTCACACCGATATCACCGCGCGCAAGCGGGCGGAGAAGGAGCTGGAGCGGCACCGGCAGAAGCTGGAATCGATGGTGCGGGAGCGCACCGCCGAGCTGATGGGGGCGGTGGAGCAGTTGCAGGCGGAGGTCACCGAGCGCAAGCGGGTGGAGGATGAACTGAGGGAGAGCGAGGAGAAATACCGCAGCCTGGTGGAGGACATCAACGAGGTGGTCTATATGGTGGATAGCGACGGGGTGCTGCTGTATATCAGCCCGTCCATAGAGTCGTTCGCCGGATATACTCCGGAGGAGCTTGAGGGGCGCAATTTCGCCGAGTTCATCTATGAGGAGGACCTGCCGCGCATCATCGAGAATTATGGCAGTGTCTTGGAAGGGAAGGCGCAGGCCAACGATTACCGCATCAAGACCAGGTCCGGCGAGCTGCGCTGGATGCGCACATCGAGCAGGCCGGTCTACGTTGAGGGCAGGGTGTTCGGGGTGAACGGCGTGCTGATGGACATCACCGAGCGCAGGCAGATGGAGGATGCGCTGCGGGGGTCGGAGGAGAAGCTGCGGCTGATGTTCGAATCCATCGGTGACGGCATCGTCGTGACCGACTGGCTGGGGAACGTTACCGATGCCAACGAGGCTGCGGCCAGCATGATGGGTTACAGCAGCAGGGAAGAGGTCATCGGGCGAAACGGTTACGAGTTCATCGCCGAGGAGGACTACAGCCGGGCGGTGGAGTTCTCCCAGCGGCTGTTCACCATGGCGCAGAGCGGCGATACAGAGTACGCGCTGCTGAGTAAGGACGGGACGCGGATAGATGCCCGCGTCAGCGCCTCCCTGATGCACGACAGCGAGGGGAAGCCGGCGGGCATCGTCGCCATCGCCAAAGATATCACCGAGCGCAGGCAGATGGAGGATGCGCTGCGGGAGTCGGAGGAGAAGCTGAGGCTGATGTTCGAATCGATCACCGACGGGGTCACCGTTACCGACCTCGAGGGCAATTTCGTGGACGCCAACGATGCGGCGGTCCGCATGCTGGGGTGCAGCGCCAGGGAGGAACTCATCGGGAAAGCCGGCATCGAGTTTGTTGCCGAGGGGGACCGGGAGAAGGCGGTCAGGGTGATGCGGCAGGCGCGCAAGAAAGGGCGAGCCAGGGACATCCAATTCAAGCTGGTGCGCAAGGGGGGGCTGGAATTCGATTCGGAATGGAGCGTTTCGCTGATGCGCGATGGCGACGGGAATCCTGCCGGATTCATCTACGTGATGCGGGACATCACCGAGCGCAAGGGCCTGGAGAAGGAGCTTCGTGACTCGGAGGAGAGGATGCGGATCATGTTCGAATCGGTGGGTGAGGGGATGCTGGTATGCGACCTGGCGGGCAGGATCGAGAAGGCCAACCAGGCCGCACTTAACATATCGGGATACTGCATGGAGGATGTCATCGGGCGCAACGTCATGGACTTCATGCTGCCGCAGGAGCGGAAGAAGGCCGAGGCGGAACGGCGAAGCACACTGCAGGCGGGCATCAACAGCAAGCCCATCGAATACACCCTTCTCGGGGCCAAAGGCAGGAAGATAGAGGCCGAGTTCACCGCATCCCTGATGAGGGACAGCGAGGGGAACCCGGTGGGCCTGGTGGGCACGGCGAGGGACATCTCCGAGCGCAAGCGCATGGAGGACGAGCTGCGCCAGTCGGAGGAGAAGCTGCGCCGCATCTTCGACTCCATCAGCGAAGGCATCATCCTCACCGACCTGGAGCTGAACGTGGTGGAGGCCAATGACGCTGCGGTGAGGCTGGCGGGGTTCGATTCCCGGGAGCAGTTCATCGGGAAGAACCCTATGGATTTCCTGTTGCCGGAGGACCGGGACAGGGCTGTGGCACCGCTGCCGCAGGCGGTGGAGGGGAGTCCGGTGGAGCAGGGGGAATACCGGGTGCGCAACCACCGCGGTAAGGAGTTCGATGTCCAGACGGGGATCACCACCCTCCACGATAGTGAGGGGCAGCTTGCGGGATTCGTGGCCGTCGTTGACGACCTGTCCGAGGAACGGCGCATGCAGCGGGCGCTGCGGGAGAGCGAGGAGAAGCTGCGCAGCACATTCGATTCCATCGGTGACGGTATCACCGTAACCGACCTGATGGGCACTATAATCGATGTGAACGAGGCTACACTCAGAATCTTCGGTTATAGCAGCAAGGAGGAGGCCATCGGGCTGCCCGGCTTCGATTTCATCGCCGAGGAGGACCGCTCGCGGGCGATGGAGGATATGGCCACGATATTCGACAGGGGCCGCACCGGTCCCATGGAGTTCATTTTCGTGAGGAGGGACGGCAGTGAGTTCCACGCCGAATCCAGCAACGCCGTGCTGCACGACGGTATGGGGAACGCGGTGGGTTTCGTCAGCGTAACCCGTGATATCACCGAGCGTAAGCGAATGAGGGAGGCGCTGCGGGAGTCGGAGGAGAAGCTGCGCACCATCTTCGAGTCAATCAATGATGGTATAACCGTGGTAGATATGACGGGCACCATCGTTGACCTGAACGGAGCAGCGCTTGACATCTTCTGCTTCAGCAGCAAGGAGGATGCCATCGGGCTGACCGCTTTCGATTTCATCGTTAAGAAGGAACATCTCCGGGCTATGGCGGATTTCGCCGATATTATGGATAGAGGGGTAGTCGGGCCGGCGGAGTACACGCTGGTGAGGAGCGACGGGAGCGAGTTCCACGCTGAGACCAGCAACGTCGTGCTGAGAGATGGTGCGGGGAACGCGGTGGGGTTGGTCAGCGTTAACAGGGATGTGACCGAGCGATGGCAGATGAGGGAGGCGCTGGAACAGAGCGAGGCCCGGTTCAGGGAGCTGTTCAGGCACATGAGCAGCGGGGTCGCGGTCTACGAGGCGGTCGGCGACGGCGAGGATTTCATCTTCAACGACCTCAACGCCGCCGGGGAGCGGATATCGAAGCTCCGGAAGAAGAAGGTTGTCGGCAGGAGCGTGCTTGAAATCCTGCCCGGCATCCGGGATATGGGGCTGTTCGGGGTGATGCAGAAGGTGTGGAAGACGGGGAAGCCGGAGCGCCTGCCGGCATCGCTTTACAAAGACGAGCGCACCGAAGGGTGGCGGGAGAACTACGTTTACAGGCTGCCCTCCGGGGAGGTGGTTTCGGTTTACGACGATGTCACCGAGCGCAAGCGTGCGGAGGATGCGCTGCGGGAATCGGAAGGGAAGCTGCGCTTCATGTTCGACTCAATCAGCGACGGCTTCGTGCTCACTGATCTGAATGGGGAGATCATCGACGTGAACGAGGCGCTATCCCGTATCGCCGGTTTCGGTCACAAGGAGGAGCTTATCGGCAGAAGCGGTTTCAAATTGCTTGCCGGCAAGGACAGCCGCGAGGCCGCAGAGGATGTGGGGAAAGCGTTGCAGGCCGGGGAGGGCGGAGCCAAGGAATATATGTTGCTCAGAGATGACGGGTGTGAGGTAGAGGTTGAGGCCACTGCCTCTTTCCTGCGGGATGCCGCCGGCAACCCCACTGGTATCATCAGCGTGGTGCGGGATATCACCGAGCGCAAGCGGATGGACAGGCAGTTGCGGGACTCGGAGGAGAAGCTGCGCGCCATGTTCGAGTCCATCGATGACGGCATCGTCCTGCTCGACATGCAGGGCGTCATTCTGGACGTTAACAGCGAGGCCGTCCGCATGCTGGGGAGCAGGAGCAAGGAGGAGGTCGTCGGCAAGAGCAGTTGGGGGTTCCTCGGTGCTGACGACCGCGGCCGGACCAAAGATTACATCGGGAAGGCGGTCAGGAGGGGCGAAGGGGGCGTCATCGAGTACACGCTGAAGGACCCGGAGGGCAGCGATATCCATGTTGAGTCGAGGACGGCCACCCTTCATGACAGCGACGGGAATGCTATCGGTATCGTCGGCGTCTCGCGGGACATCACCGAGCGCAAGCGCATGGAGGGGGAGTTGAGGCGGTCGGAGGAGCAGATGCGCTTCATCTTCGAGTCCATCGGCGACGGCATAATAGTGGTGGACATGGGGGGCAATATCGTGGAGGTGAACCAGGCGGCACTGCGCATGTCGGGATTCGAGCATAAAGAGGACATGATAGGGCGCAACGCCTTCGACTTCGTCGTCGAGAGGGACCGCGCCCGGGCGCTGGAGGAAAACGTCAAGAATATCACCGAGGGGCACGGCTCGCTGGTGTCATATGCGGCGATGGATGTATACGGCAGGGAGTTCGAGGCCGAGGCGGTCGGAGCCATGATCTACGATGGAGCGGGGGACCCCGCCGGTTTCATCACCGCGGTGCGGGATGTATCCGAGCGCAGGCGGATGGAGGCGGCACTGCGGGAGAGCGAGGAGAAGCTGCGCACCATGTTCGGGGCGATAAGGGACGGGATCATCGTGACCGATATGGACGACATAATCGTGGATGCCAACGAGGCCGCGTTGCGCATGGGCAAGTTCGGCAAGGGGGAGGAGCTTATCGGGCGCAGTTTCGTTGACCTGGTGGTGGAGAAGGACCGCGCCATAGCGGCCAAGGCTATAGTGCAGGCGCTCAGGGCGGGGCGCGGCGCCATGATGGAGTACACGTATATAGACTTGCAGGGGGGCAACTATATCGGCGAGACCAGCTCGGCCCTGCTGTACGGGACGGACGGCGAGCCTGTGGGGTTCGTCAACGTCGTCAGGGACACCACCGAACGCAGGCGGATGGAGGCGGCGCTGCGGGAGAGCGAGGAGAAGCTGCGGGTGATGTTCGAGTCCATCGCCGACGGCATCACCGTGACCGACATGCAGGGCTGTATCCTGGATGTGAACGACGAGGCGTGCCGCATGCTGGGATGCAGCAGCAAAGGGGATCTGATCGGGAAGCAGTATATGGATATCATCGGCAGGGAACAGGTGTCCAAGTCAGCCAGGTACATACAGCGGGTGATCAAGGGGGAGCCCGCCGGCACTATAGACTACACGCTGTCGGACCAGGCGGGGGGGCTGCTGAACATCGAGGCCACCGCCGTCGTGCTGCGCGACAGCGCGGGGCAGCCGACGGCGATCGTAGGCGTGGCCCGCGACGTTACCGAGCGCCTGCGGATGGAGGAGAAGCTGCGCGACCGGGAGGAGCGGATGCGCACATTGCTCCAGTCCTCCCCCGACTTCATCATGGAGGCGGACCGCGACGGAAAGATAGTGTTCATCAACTACACCGTGCCGGAGATGACGGTGGAACAGGCGGTCGGCACCAGCCTCTACGATTACATCTCGCCCGAGTCGCGGGAGGTCTACATCCCGGCATTGGAGCATATCTTCGATACCGGCGAGCCCGCCACCGTGGAGACCGTCGGCCTCGGCCCCGGGGGGCGTACCTCTCACTATCAGACCCGTTTCGCTCCCATCGAGCGGGACGGCAGGGTGGACAGTGTGCTGGTGATAGCTACCGACATCACCGAGCGGAAGCAGGCGGAGGAGGCGCTGCGGGAGAGCGAGGGGAAGCTGCGCATCATGTTCGCCACCATCAAGGACGGGCTGATAATCACCGATATGAACGGCACAGTGGTGGATGCCAACGATGCAGCGGTAGAGCTGCACGGTTGCGCCCGCAGGGATGAGCTCATCGGCAGGCAGGGACTGGAGCTGGTAGCGGATGAGGACCGCCAGAGGGTCATCGAGCAGTCATGGGAGGCATTGTCCCGGGGGAGCGGCGCCATGATGGAGTATTCCGTGCTGCGCGGGGACGGAGGCAGGGTCGCCGGCGAGGGCAGCATCACCGTGCTGAGCGACAGCAGGGGCAACCCGACGGGGATAGTGGTGCTCACCAGGGACGTCTCCGAGCGCAAGCGGATGGAGGAGGCCCTGCGGGAGAGCGAGGAGATGTCCCGCGGCATGCTGGAGAGCGCGGCGACGGGGGTGTATATGGTGCAGGACCGGGCGTTCCAGTACGTCAGCCCCCTGTTCGCCGACATCTCGGGTTACACGCCGGATGAGCTGCTGGGGACCGACCCCCTGGGTTACGTCCACCCCGACGACAGGGAGATGGTGCGAAAGGCGGCCATCAAGTCGCTCAAGGGCAAGAGCAGCCAGCCCTACGAGTACCGCTTCATGCGCAAGGACGGGGAGGTGGTATGGATCCTGGAGAAGGTGGCCTCTATCCAGTACCGGGACAAGCCGGCCACCATCGCCAGCTTCATGGATGTCACCGAGCGGCGGCAGGCGCTGGAGGAGCTGAGGAGATCGGAGGAGAAGCTGCGCAGCTTCATGGATTCGGCCACCGACTACTTCACCATCTGGGACTCGGAGTTGAATCTGGTGGACCTCAATGAGGCGGCGATGAGATACCCCTCGGTTCCCCGCTCCAGGGATATCAAGAAGGAGGACTTCATCGGCAGGAACATGCTGAAGATGGAGCCCGGCATAAAGGAATCGGGCAGGTACAAGCGTTACATGGATGTCATCAGGACGGGCAAGCCTTTCTTCGGCGAGGACTTGTACCATCACCCCGGTGGCGATCTTCACCTTACGGTGAGCGCCTTCAAGGTGGGCGACGGCCTGGGCATCATCTCCACCGATGTCACCGAGCGGCGGCGCTCCGAGGAGGAGTTGAGGAGCAGGAAGGAGGAGCTGGAGAAGCGCACCAACCAGCTGCTGGCGCTGCAGAAGGTGACCACCTCCCTGCAGAGCACCCTGGAGCTCAAGGAGGTGCTGCAGCAGGTGGCAGAGGGGGTGACCGCCAACCTGGGCTACGACCATTCATTCATCATGGTGCTGGATGAGAAGGAGGAATCCCTCAAGGGGACGGTGTTCTCCACCGGGGATAAGTGGCAGGGCCGGGTCGGTGAACTGGCGCAGGCCATGGGCCTGCCGCTGGAGGAGGTGAAGGTGCCGCTGGTGAAGGGCTACAGCCATGCCGTGGATGAGGGGCTGGAGGGCAGGGCGGTGGTGGCCCACAGTCTCTGCGAGATAGCCGAGCCGCCGCTCTCCAGGGAGGCGTGCACTGCCGCATGGAAGCTGCTGGAATCGAAGACCGCGGTCACGCTGCCCATTATGGCCATGGAGCGGCAGGTGGGCGCCATCTTGGCGTTCACCGGTTCAGCGGATATCACCGATGTCGACCTGGAGCCGTTGAGGATCCTCGCCGACCAGGCGGGGGTGGCCATCGTGAATGCCACCATCTACCAGGGGGCTGCCGAGATCGCGCAGCGGCTGGCGGTGATCGGCACGCTGTCGCGCATCGTCGGTTCCAGCATGGACATCAAGGAGGTGTACCAGGCCTTCACCGACGAGATAAAGGACGTTATCGATTTCGATCACGCCAGCATCGCCACTGTGGAGGGCGAGCAACTGCGGTTCTCCGCGGTGTCTTCGGTGTCGGATACGGCGATAGGGGACGGAACGGTGGTGTCTCTCGCCGGTTCGGCTACCGGTTGGGTGGTGAACAACAGGCGGACCAACATAGAGGACGATTTCGCCGTAGAGCGGCTGTTCCCCATCGACGATACCTACTTCGAGGAGGGGCTGAGGTCGGCGATCCGCGTGCCCCTGTTCTACAAGGATCAGGTGTTCGGCAGCTTCAACCTCGCCAGCAGACAGCCCAACGCCTACGGCGACCGGGAGCGGGGCATCCTGGAACAGGTGGCGGGCCCCATCGCCGCCGCCGTGGAGAACTCCAGGCTGTTCATCCAGGTCAAGGAGCACGAAGAGCAACTGGTTAAGGCCTACGACGAGCTCAAGACGGCGCAGGACTACATGGTGCGCTCGGAGCGGCTGAGGGCGCTGGGGGAGATGGCCGGCGGTGTGGCCCACGATTTCAACAATATCCTGGCTATCGTGCTGGGGAGGGCGCAGCTGGCGCTGGAGGACGTCAAGGACGAGAAGCTGAAAAGGGACCTCCAGATCATCGAGCAGACCGCCATCGACGCGGCCAGCACGGTGCGGCGGCTGCAGGACTTCGCCCGGGTCAGGGTGGATCGTGTCTTCGAGGAGGTGGACGTTAATCAGATGATAGCCGGCGCCGTCGATATGGTGCAGTCACGGCAGATGGAGTTGAAGGAGCGGCAGGGTATCGTCATCGATATAGATACCGCGCTGGGAAAGATAGCGCCGGTGCTGGGGAGTGCGTCGGAACTGCGGGAGGCGCTGGTGAACATCCTGTTCAATTCGATGGACGCCATGCCTCAGGGGGGCAGGATCGAGATAAAGAGCCGGCTCGATGGTAAATCGGTGGCGCTCTCCATCAGCGATGACGGCGTGGGGATGTCGGAGGAGACCAGGGCCCGGATCTTCGAGCCGTTCTTCACCACGCGGGCGCCCAGGGGTTCGGGGCTGGGTCTGGCGGTGACCTACGGCATCATCACCAGGCACGGCGGGCGCATCGAGGTGGAGAGCAGCGAAGACAAGGGCACCACCTTCAATATCCGGCTGCCGGTGTCGATCGGCGGTGCGGTGGCGAAGAAGGCCGAGCCCAAGGCCGCCGCCGTGGAGAATGCCCGCATCCTGCTGGTGGACGATGATGTGGAGGTCGGCCAGGTCCTCGATCTGATGCTCAAGCAGTTGGGGCACCGGGTGACGGCGGTCAACACCGGGGAGGCGGCGGTGAACACCTTCGAGATGGGCGAGTACGACCTGGTGATAACCGACCTCGGCATGCCCGACATGCCGGGTAGCGACGTCGCCCGGGCGGTGAAGGATATCAGGCCGGGGACGCCGGTGCTGCTGATCACCGGCTGGGGGGTGCAGCTCGACCGGGAGGAGCTGCCGGAGGTCGACGGGGTGGTTGCCAAGCCATTCAGTAAGGACACGCTGTCGCAGCAACTGTCAGAGTTGCTCGCGCCTAAGAAAAGCAAGAAGAGGAAAAAGAAATAAGGAAAGGGCCCGCTCAGCGGGCCCTTCTGTTATACAGGCTTTGAGGTGATGTGAGTGAACTACAGCAGGGAAGGCACGCCGTCCGCCGCCTTGTTCATATCCTTCATCTTTTCCTCCGCCTCCTTCTGCTTCTTCTTAATCATAGTGGCGGACTCGGTCACGCCCTGGTAGATCCTTCTCACCCGCTCCAGGTCCCTGAGCTGGGACAGGATCACGGTTACCGAGAGCTCGGCCTTCGACCGCGGGTAGTCGCCGTTCCGCAGCACCGCATCCTCCGCCATCCCCTTAAGGATCTCGCCCAGCTCGCGGACCATAGCCACGTTCATCTCCTTGGGCGGGGCGGATACCAGATACAGGGCCTTGCCCGCGTCGCGGGGGTTGCAGCCCACGGATAGCTCGGCCATGGCCTGCTCCATGGCCTCCAGTCCCCTGAGGGTCTCCTTGCCCTTCTTCCTGAAGCTGCGCGTGCGCTCGAAGGGGTTCCTGATCATGGCCAGATCGACCTTGCCCATGCCGATGGTGGTCCAGCCGTCGAGGGTCTCCATGATATCGCCGGCATCCAGCACCCGCGCCCCGATATTGCCGGCCTTTGTCTCTTCCCCGGCGCAGAGCACATCGTAGAACGGCCGCACTATCGCCTGGTTGATGTGTTCCATGTGGTTGACCAGGTTGGCGTCCTTCTGCAGGAAGCGCTCGTTGTCCACCAGGAACACCGCATCGGCCACCGAATATGCCGATTTGAGGCAGGTGGCGGTGTTATAGATGCTTCTCTCTTCCGAGGATTCCTCGTGGTGGAAGGGAAGCACCAGCAGCGCGTATACCGGTTTGTCGGGGAACCGGTCCTTGAGCGTGTCGCAGATCACCGGCAACGCCCCCGAGCCGGTGCCGCCGGCGGCACCGGCGCACAGCATGAAGGCATCCGTCTCATAGAACCTGGCCCCGCTTCTTACAGCGTCGATGACCTTGTAGCCGTCCCACTTGGCCAGCGCTGCGGCAACCTCGTTGATCTTGCCCACGCCGTGCCCGCCGGTCCTGCCGCCGCCGATGACGATGCGATGGTGGAAATCGGAGCCGATGGTTCTCAGTCCGGTAAGGTCCGCCTGGTCGGTGTTGACGGCATAGACCCCGGTGATTATCTGAAGTCGGCGGTGCCTGGTCGCCGCGCGGCCCATGCGGGCGAACTCGTCGGCGATCCTGCTGCCGCACTGCCCCAGTCCAACAACAACTAACCTCATATTACGCCTCCTTGTATCCGGAATTTCTCCATTTTCAAGTTGTTAGGAAACTTTAACACACCGCTGCCATCATGTCAATACTGAATTAACGCTTGTTTCAGGGTGCAGTGTGGTATAATGACCTGCTGTCGTAAGGGGCTGTTTCATGGAGTTTTACAGGGAAGTGAAAACCGCGGAGCTGCTGGGGCCGGGGCCCGGCTATGAGATCGAGGCCAGGCCCATCGAGCACCGCTATGACCCGCTGACCGGTTCAGAGAGCAGGATCAGCGTGGCGCGGGCGGGCAGGGTGAGGCAGGTGCAGGGGGATGAGACCGATGTCGGAAGGCTGGTCGAGGGAACTGCGGACGGCTGCGCCTTCTGCCCGCAGAATATCGAGGAGCGCACACCGAGATTTCCATCGGAGTTGATAGCCGAGGGCAGGATCAGGCGGGGCGAGTGCGCCCTGTTCCCCAACCTGTACCCCTTCGCCGCGCATCACGCCGTCGCCACCCTCACCGAGAGGCACTACCTCGATCTCGACGGGTTCACCCCGGTCATGCTGGAGGATAACATCGCCGCGTCGCTGGAATACATATCGCTAGTCCATCGCAGAGACGAAGGGGCGAGGTATCCGCTGTGGATATGGAACCACCTGCCGCCCAGCGGGGCCAGCATCGTCCACCCCCACACGCAGGTGGCGGTGGATGGCTCACCCATGCCGGGGATAGAGCAACTCATCGCGCACAGCGATCAGTATCGGCGGCGGCACGGGTCGAGCTACTGGCGGGAGCTGGTCGAGGCGGAGCGGGAAAGCGGCGAGCGCTACATCGGGGGCAACGGCTCGGTGGGTGTCATGGCCAGCTTCTCGCCGCGGGGCAACCGGGAGATTCAATTCATATTCGGGGAGGCGCGCAATCTGCTCGACCTCGGTGAGAAACAGGTGGCGGACTTCGCCGATGTCGTCCTCAGGGTGCTGCGCGGGTACAAAAAGATAGGGGTGAATTCGTTCAACCTTATCACCTTTTCCGCCCCCCTCGGCGAGAGCCCGGAGCACTTCAGTCTGAGCGCCCGCCTGATATCGAGGCCGGCGTTCCAGCCGCTGTACACCAACGATTCCGGCCCGCTGGAGCGGTTCCTCGGCATATCGGTCATCGAGGCATTGCCGGAGGATGTCGCCCGCGAGATGAGGCCTCACTTCACGGCCTAGTCGTCCCACAGGGGGTTGATCACCATGCCGGTGGGGGTCTTGGGGTGGAAGTAGGTGGACTTCTGGGGCATGCGCACCCCGGCGTCGGCCACCGCCAGCACGCTGGAGATGGGGGTGGGGTTGAGCAGGAAGGCAAGCTGGTACTCCCCGCTGTCAACACCCGCAATCGCCTCTTCGCCGTCACGGGTGTACGCCAGGCACTGCTCCTCTATCTCCGCGCCGTCTATGCCCAGCATCTGCTTCAGTATCACCTGGTGCAGGATGAAGACGTCCAGGTCGCCGAGCGCGCTGGGCTGCACCGGGAGCATCATTCCCGGCCTGGCCCGCAACAGGCACAAACTGTCCCCGTCGAGGCCGTACAGGCCGAAGGTGGTGCCCCCCTCCCGCGCCAGCTCGGCGGTCCATCCCGTTATGGTCTCCCCGGGCGTCGCCAGCGGGCGGTGCAGCTCCTGGTCGAAGTAGGCGCTCCACTCCTGCTTGACGTGGGCCAGCAGCTTGGGGTTGAGCCCCCGCACCAGGCGGTGGGTGGGCAGCATTATCAAGTTGGGGTCCTCGGCGGGGGTCAGCGTCATCATGACGAAGTTGTAGCCCTCGTCGCCGCCAGCGCCGGGGTGCCTGTCGCGCTGCTCGTGCATGTAGGTCAAAGCGGTCGAGTAGCGGTGGTGGCCGTCGGCGATATAAATAGGCTTTTCGGCCAGCAGGCCGCGGGCGACATCGATGTCTCGTTTGTCGCTTATGGCCCACATGTTGCAGGTAACGCCCTCGCTGTCGGTGGCGCTGGCGATGGGCTTGCCGTCGGTCGCCCCGGGGAACAGCCCATCGATGCCCTCCCCGCGGTGGCGGAACAGGCCCATTATGGGGCTCAGGTTGGCGTTGCAGGCGCGCAGCAGGAGCAGGCGGTCGTCGCTGGGACCTTTCATGGTGCGCTCGTGGGGGCGGATGCCGCCGCCGCTGGTCAAATCCTCCAGCCGTACGCGGGCGAACAGGCTGAACCGGTTTTTCGTATTTTGATTGTACTGGAAGCGGTGCTCCACCAGGTACAGCGCTGGCTGCCCCTCGCGGACGAGTATGCCGTCGTCGAGCCACTTTCCCATCGCGGCGGCGGCGCGTGTATATCGATTATCGTCTTCGGAGTCCGCCGCCCGCTGCAGCCCGTAGTCCAGGCGGATGATGTTGCGGGGGTGCGCCTCGTGGCAGCGGTGCTGTTCGGCGGGGGAGATGACGTCGTAGGGCGGGGTTATCACTGCGGAGAGGTCGCCGATCCGCTGTGGATCGTACCGGAGTCCGCGAAACGGTTGGATATCAGCCACGCCGTACTTAATATAGCAAGGCGATGGGCAAAGGTCAATCGCTGTCTATCGATGCCCTGACCTGGCGTATGAAATCCATCATGCCGTTGAATCGCATATAGATTTGTGCTATATTTGTGCTACACTGAAGGTAACCACAGCGGGGATTTTGCGCCGAACGAGGGGGCGGTCTTGTAGAAAGGATTGATTATGGTTCAGCAGGGCTTTAGCGTTGATTTTGGAGACACTCCTTTTCCGCAAACCGGCTACGTCGGGGGGGCTCCTAACCGTTCGAACTGGCGGTGCGAGATTCTGCTTGCTCGTAACCAAGAAGCGATAAAGGGCAAGCGGATCCTTGACATGGCAAGCCATGATGGAAGGATCTCATATGCTTGCTTGAAGTTGGGAGCTAAGCACGTTACAGGCGTTGAAGCGCTGCCGGAGCTGGTAGAAGCCTCCACGAAAAATCTTCTGGATCTAGGTTGCCGACCAGAGCAGTTCACCTTTATTACCAGTGACACCTTTGATTATTTGGCTGAAGCAAAACCGAATGAGTTTGATACAGTTCTGTGTCTCGGCCTGTTTTATCATACAGTGAGGCAGAGTGAGGTGTTACTCCAAGTGAAACGTATTAAGGCTAAATATTTTATACTTGATACCCGGATAGCACGGGGTGCTTTCCTTGAGTACCCTCACTGGTACATAGCGCAGCTAGTCAGGTTGGGACGTATTCTCAGGATACCTAGCACAGTGCTAAATAAACTGGAGCCCACGAATCTCAGGAAACTAATACAGCGCTTCTTGAGGAGTTTAGGTCTGAAACAGGATGAGTCAAAGGCTTCTTCATTCTACATATTGGAGCCCACCACCGCCAAAGCGCAGTACTCAGAAGGTGAAGTTAGCGCTAGTGATAGCGATAACACTGTGGGCGTTGAAATGATGGGGGCCTGTCTGGTATTCAGGAGGAAGCAGTTTGCGCGCCAAGAGATAATCAACCCTACTGGTTTGGTTGCATGGCCAACGAAGGCTTTTATTGAACTGCTGTTTAGAAGCTATGGTTTTACTTTTAAACAGCTCCACTGGAAGGGCATTAGAGATTGGTCTAACCTAAAAGATTACAAGGCTGGCTGGAGGGTTTCTTATATTGCGCAGCCATTTGAGTGACGCGCGGCAGCCAGACATACGTATTATCGATAAAGGATTTTTTACAAGGCGCAGGCTTTATCATCTGTTTCTCTTATTTAATATCCTTCTTTTTACTTCCGCATATTAGCCAATCGCTTTCTTGACCTGACGGATGAAATCCCCCACCGCGGCGGTAGGTTTGTCGCTGCCATCGATGATGTCCAAGATGCGGCTGCCCATTATTACCCCGTCGGACAGGGCGGAAACTTGTTTGGCCTGCTCCGGCGTGGAGATGCCGAAGCCCACGCACAGCGGCTTGTCGGTGACGCCCTTCACCCGGCTTATGAAACCCTCCAGCTCCGGCGGCAGGTCGGTGCGGGCGCCGGTGACCCCCTTCAGCGATACCACGTAGATGAACCCCCGCGACCTCTCGGCCACCAGCCGCAGCCGACCCTCATCGGTGGTGGTCGGCGCCAGCAGGTAGATGAGGTCGATGCCTTTGTCGATGGCCACCTTCTCCAGCTCCGCTCCCTCCTCCGGCGGCAGGTCGGGCACGATGAGCCCGTCGATGCCCGCCTCTGCCGAGGCGTCGCAGAAGCCGTCCAGCCCGTAGTGCAGCATGGGATTGTAGTAGCCCATGAATATCAGGGGCACATCGACACGCTTGCGCAGCTCGCCTGCGATGCCGATGCACTTTCGCGGGGTGATGCCGCCCTGCAGGGCGCGGTGGCTGGCGCGCTGGATGGTGGTGCCGTCGGCCAGCGGGTCGGAGAAGGGGATGCCCAGCTCCACCATGTCGCAGCCGGCCTCCACCAGCGCGGGCACCACCTCAAGCGTGGTATCGACGTCGGGGTAGCCCGCGGTGACGTAGGCGATAAGCGCCTTGCGCTGCGCCGACTGGAAGAACGATTCGATGCGGCTCACAGCTTGACCCCCAGCGCCTTCGCCACGATATCGAGGTCCTTGTCGCCGCGCCCGCTGAGGTTCACCAGCACGATCTCGTCGCCGGACAGCGTCCTGGCCAGCTCGGCGGCGTAGTACACAGCGTGGGCCGGCTCCAGGGCGGGGATGATGCCCTCCTTCTCGGAGAGCAGCTGGAAGCCCTCCAGCGCCTGGTCGTCGGTGACCGCCACGTAGCTGGCGCGGCCGGTCTCCTTGAGGTAGCTGTGCTCGGGGCCGACGCCGGGGTAGTCCAGCCCCGCCGATATGCTGTGGGTCTCGCGTATCTGCCCGTCCTCGTCCTGCAGCAGGTGGGAGCGGGTGCCGTGCAGTACGCCGATGCTGCCCGCGCTGAGGCTGGCGCCGTGCCTCCCGCTGTTCAGCCCCAGCCCCCCGGCCTCCACGCCGATGAGCTTGACCGGGTCGTCCTTGAGGGGGTAGAACAGGCCGATGGCGTTGCTGCCCCCGCCGACGCAGGCCACGGCATAGTCCGGCAGGCGCCCGGCGGCGTCGAGTATCTGCCGCCGCGCCTCGATGCCCACCACCCTCTGGAAGTCGCGCACCATCATGGGGTAGGGGTGCGGGCCGACAACGCTGCCCAGCAGATAGTGCGTCGTATCCACGTTTGTTACCCAGTCGCGGATGGCCTCGTTGATGGCGTCCTTGAGGGTGCGGCTGCCGCTGGATACCGGGCGCACCTCGGCCCCCAGCAATCTCATGCGGAACACGTTCAGCGCCTGGCGGGCGATGTCCTCCTCCCCCATGTACACGATGCACTCCACGCCCAGCATGGCGCATACTGTCGCGGCGGCCACCCCGTGCTGCCCGGCGCCGGTCTCGGCCACGATGCGCCGCTTGCCCATGCAGTCCGCCAGCAGCCCCTGCCCGATGGCGTTGTTTATCTTGTGAGCGCCGGTGTGCGTCAAGTCCTCGCGCTTGAGGTAGATGCGCGCCCCGCCGCAGTGCGCGGTGAGCTTGGCGGCGAAGTACAACGGCGTGGGCCTGCCGGCAAAGTCCCGCAGCAGTGCCGCCAATCTTTCCTGGAACGCCTTGTCGCCCTGCGCCCGGCGGTAGGCCTGCTCCAGCTCGTCGAGGGCGGCCATCAGCGTCTCGGGGACGAACCTGCCCCCGAACTGGCCGAAGTGCCCCATCTCGTCCGGCAGTTTTATATCACTGCTCATCCGCTGACCTCGCCGCATCGATGAACGCTTTAATCTTGTCGATGTCCTTCCTGCCGCGGCTCTCCACACTGCTGGACACGTCCACCCCCCACGGCGCGGCCAGCCGTATCACCTGGCTTACGTTGGCCGGCGACAGGCCGCCGGCGACCATCACCGGGTAACGCGCCGCCGCCTCCCGCGCCACCGCCCAGTCGAAGGCCCGCCCGCTGCCACCGTAGCTGCCGGCGACGGCGCAGTCCAGCAGGCAGATGAAATCGTCGTCCATGTACCGCTCCCCGCGCTCCAGCTCGGCGAGGATGTCCCCGCCGCTCTGCCCCGTTTTAACCCTGACGGCCTTGATCACCGGCAGGGCGATGTCCCGGATGTAGTCCCACGACTCGTCGCCGCTGAGCTGCACCCGGTCGAGCCCGCAGCGCTCGGCGGTGCGCTCCACCTCGATGGCGGGCAGGTTGACGAAGACGCCCACCGTCTGGGGCGGGCGCTCCAGC
>Ga0180437_10003280_pt1 | contig 24286 bp, 18 predicted proteins | sample SS_ome_4_FD_132410 | JGI IMG/M metagenome (GOLD analysis project Ga0180437, IMG submission 132410) | Hypersaline lake sediment archaeal communities from the Salton Sea, California, USA - SS_3_D_1 metaG | ecosystem: Environmental > Aquatic > Non-marine Saline and Alkaline > Hypersaline >... | reverse complement strand
GTCACCTCAAACAGCGCACTGAGTCGGTTGGAAGCGGTTTCATCCGGGCCGAATACGCGAAAATTTCGATTGTCGGCATTTTCCTGCATGACATCACGGAGGAAGGCACCCATGATTTTGGTGGCTTCAGCCTGTACTTTGCCGGGCTCAGGCACGGCCACGGCGTAATCCCGAAAGTCTGGCATCCTCAGGTCTTTTAGCAATAATCCACCGTTGGCGTGGGGATTGGCTCCCATTCGACGCTGGTGGGTGGGTGCCAATTCCGCTAATTCGGGTAAAAACTGTCCGTTTTCATCAAACAGCTCTTCAGGCTTGTAACTACGCATCCACGCCTCTAACTGCTTCAAATGGTCGGGTTTTTGGGCCGGATTGGATAAGGGCACCTGGTGGGAGCGAAATGAGCCTTCCACCGGTAAACCGTCTACCACTTGCGGCCCCGTCCAGCCTTTAGGCGTCCGTAACACAATCATTGGCCAGGACGGACGGGATTTAAAGCCCTTTTCTCGGGCTTCTTTCTGAATCGTTTGGATTTCTTCGATAACGGTGTCAAGTGTTCCCGCCATTTTTTGATGCATCGGCTCAGGTTCGTCCCCCTCTACGAAATAGACTTTGTGCCCGTAACCCCTCAGTAATTGGGTTAATTCCTCCGAATTCATGCGCGCCAGGAGGGTGGGATTGGCGATTTTATAGCCGTTTAAATGAAGGATCGGCAGAACGGCGCCGTCCCGGCCCGGATTGAGAAATTTATTGGAATGCCAACTGGTGGCCAGTGGCCCGGTTTCGGCTTCACCATCTCCAATCACACAGCAAGCGATTAAGTCAGGATTATCAAACACTGCTCCGTAAGCGTGAACCAGGGAATAACCCAGTTCACCCCCTTCATGAATTGAGCCTGGCGTTTCCGGAGCTACGTGACTGGGAATTCCCCCTGGATATGAAAATTGTGTAAAGAGTTTTTTCAGTCCTTTTATATCGGGGGAGATGTGAGGATAAACCTCACTATAAGTTCCTTCCAGATAAGTATTCGCCACCAACCCAGGGCCACCGTGTCCCGGCCCGGTTATGTAAATCATATTCAGGTCATTTTTTTTAATCACCCGATTCAGATGTACATAAATAAAATTCAAGCCGGGTGTTGTTCCCCAGTGTCCTAACAGGCGTGGTTTCACATGTTCAATTTTCAGGGGCTGGCGCAGGAGCGGGTTGTCCCGCAAATAAATTTGTCCCACTGAAAGATAATTGGCGGCGCGCCAATAGGCATTCATTTTTTTTATTTCAGCCTGGGTTAAAGGTAATGTGTCAGAATGGTTGTTTTCAGACATCAATGCCAACTCCTTTCTCAGGATAATTCCTGATTTCCGGTTTATGAAATTTTTTTATTTCATTTTATTAAATACAAAGCAGTCTAGAAAATAGCAATAAATAAAAGCGAAGACAACAATTTTATAATAAATTTGGTCGCCAGGTTTTAGCGCCTCAATCAAATCTGCCAGCCACTCTTTGCTTTTTTTTTAATAATGAGGTTTGTAGTAGGAGCTTCAGCTCAATTTCAGAAGATTGAAATATTTAGAAGACAGGAAGAATGTGCGGAATTTAAATGTGTGGCCGCCACAAAAAATTTGGGATCCTAAAAAAATTATGAAACCCTACTGTATATAATCAGTATATACAGTAGGGTCAGTTTAAAATATGATTATAGATTTAATGGAGAAAGAAAATGTTGCTGCATTTGACGGATATATCAGAGGAGCCACTTCACAGCCAGATTTCCCGGCAATTGATTGAAAAAATTTTGGATGGCGATCTGGAAAATGGTACCGAATTGGATTCCATTCATACACTGGCACGGGCGCAACACGTGAGTGTCAATACGGTAAAACGGGCGTACGCCACCCTCGAACAAAAAGGACTGATTACGTTGCAACCGGGAAAAGGCTTTTTGGTGGCCACCCTCACGCCGGAACAGAAGCAGGCGATTGCTTTACAACAATCATTGGGGAGTCGCTCGCTGCTGAATGTGGTGGAACATTTTTCCCGAGAGCTAATCTCGGTATTTGATCCGGAAAAACTGCGGGCGATTGTTATTCAGAATTTACAGCAACACTTACAAACCGAGCAGATTTATTTCACCATTTACGATGATCGAACTGATGAATTTATGTTATTGCCCACCGAGGATTTTCCTGAAAAAGTAATTATTCCCAAAAATGAAAAGCTCGTTCACGTTCTCAGTCAGTTCAGAATACCGGTGAAAATCGAAGCGGTACAGTTCAATGCAAAGGATAGTTCGCTGGTCAGAGCGCTGCAGGCGCGGGCGATTAGACTGCTGGTCCCTTTACACGAAGGGAGTCAGTTGCTGGGTTTCCTGGGGCTTTCGGGTCGCACCAGCGGTTTGGGTTACAATAAAGAGGAAATGAATTTATTAATGGTACTGGCTAATCAATTTGTAACGGCATTAACCACGGCTCGATTTTACGTCGAAGCGGTTGAAAAACGCCGGTTTGAGGAAGAGCTAAATATGGCCCGTTTAATTCAGGCCGATTTATTACCCAAACAATTACCAGTTAACGCCGATTTTGAGCTGGCGGGTTATTCCATTCCCTCACGCGCGGTGGGAGGGGATTTCTACGATAGCATTCCCATTGACCAGCAGCGAACCGGATTGGTGATTGCCGATGCCTGTGGCAGCGGATTACCGGCGGCCCTCTTAATTTCTCAAATTCAAGCCATGATTCGAAGTGAAGTCCACAACGGGAACGACATTGCGGCGACCCTCTCGCACCTCAATCAACAGGTGGTACATTTTTCTCCCAAAGATAAATTTGTGACGCTGGTTTATGGGATTTATGATGCCGCTGCCCGTACTTTTGAGTACGCCTCCGCCGGCCACGATTACCCGGTGGTGGTGCGAGAAAATGGCCGGCTGGAATTTCTGAATGTCGGCGGCCCGGCGCTGGGATTTGTTGATTCCGCTACTTTTGAAATTGAGAAAATTCGCTTGAATTCAGGCGACTCGCTGTTGTTTTACACCGACGGAATCACCGAAACGATGAATGCTTTTCACGAAGAATATGGGGTGAAAAGATTGGGCGATTTATTAAGAAAGAATCGCCAATTGGCGGCGAAAGCACTGGTAAAGGTTATTTTAAATGATTTAGCTCAATTTGGTACGGATGATTCATTACAGGATGATCGAACCATTTTAATTTTAAAACAAAAGTAGCCATTGAAACGAGAAGAGGACACGTACATATTGATGATTCTCATTTACACATTTGCCAAAACTATTTTCTTTGATTATGTTCAATATATTGAAGAGAGAATATATTTAATTATCACATGTTTGAAGTCAAGAAAGTTTTGGCAAATGTTTTCCTGTTAGATTAATAGAGTCATTGATGACCGAATTTCAGTAAGCAGATTGTCAATTGAGTTTTCAATTGATGATAAAAAGAGGTGGAGATGTTATTAAATTTAACTGATATATCCAATGAACCTTTACAAAGTCAAATTTCCCGACAAATACGGGCCAAGATCCTGGCTGGTGAATTAAAAGCCGGTACCAGTTTACCCTCCATTCGACTGCTGGCGCGGGATCAGCACGTGAGTGTGATTACCGTGCAGCGGGCGTATGAAGCGTTAATGCGGGAAGAACTTATTCATTCAAGAAGAGGAAAGGGATTTTTTGTGTCTGAAATTGCTCAAAAAGAAAAGAAAGAGTTAGCCAAGCAGCGGCTGCGTGAAAATCTGGAACTCCCCGTGAAAGCAGCAATGGCGGAAGGATTGTCTTCCAAAGAGATTCACGAGAGTGTGGATTTTGTTATAAAGGAGAAAATAAAATGACCAAAGCCTTTCAATTTATTGACGTTGTTAAAACCTACCCTGACTTCAAGCTGGGACCCCTGAATTTTGAGTTAGCCCCCGGTATTGTCCTTGGCTACATTGGGCCGAATGGGTCGGGTAAAACCACGACTTTACATGCGCTGGTGGGACTCATTAAAGTCGACCGGGGCCAAATGGAAATTTTCGGTCGGAAAAATGATCCCAATAAAATCGACTGGAAGTTTGATATCGGTTATGTGGGCGATGTTCATGTTTTTTATGAAGGCTGGTCAGGGGCCAAAAATTTAAAATTTCTGTCCCAGTTTTATCCTGACTGGTCGGACAAACGGGTGACGGAACTGGCCCAGCGTTTCAATGTTCCTTTAAATAAGAAGGCCAAAGAACTCTCCGGCGGAAATCGGGTGAAACTGGCGCTGATTTCAGCACTGGCTCACTCGCCCAAACTGCTCCTGCTGGATGAGCCAACCTCCGGGCTGGACCCCGTCGTCCGCTCCGAGGTGCTGGACGTCCTCTTTGAGATTTTGGAAGATGGCGAACGCGCCATTTTTTATTCAACTCACATTTTGTCTGATATTAACCGTCTGGCGGATGAATTGGCTTTTCTCGATAATGGGCAAATCGTGCTCCGGACCGCCAAAGATGACCTGACGGAGAATTGGCGTAAAATTTCTTTTCGTCTGAACGAACCGGTCACGAAATTTGAAGCCGTGGTCAATCATCGCCAGGAAGGGACGGATCATCAGGTAATTAGCGCGAACTATCAGATTACCTTACGCCAGTTGAGCGAACTCGGTGCCGAAAATATTCAAGAAAACCGGATGACCATTGACGAAATTGCCGTACAAATCCTTAAGGGAGGCAAAGATGTGGCCGCTGTTAAAGGCTGAGTGGGATGACAATAAATACCTGCTGCTGGTAATATTTATTTTTATGGAGCTTAATTTTCTGACAATGGCTTATCTCGATCGCAGTCAGGCTCCGCTTGTATCCTCGTTGCCCCATTTGTTAACGGTGGTGGCCTTGATTTTTTTCTTTAATCGGCGATTTACCGAGAAACGTGTGCGACTGCAGCAACTGCTGCCGTTGAGTCTTAAGGATTTGAGCGTGGGACGAATTTTCTTCCAGCTCTGGTTTTGGGCTGGCGCATTGCTATTATGTGGTTTAAGCCACCTGTTTTATGGTTCAGATAGTGCCAGGCACTATCTGGTCTGGCGTCTTCTGGCTTTGAATAGCTTATTGATCAGTACGAATGCCGTTTATCTAATCAGCTATGATTTATGGACTGACGTTTCCGAAAAAAGCAATTCAACCAGAGTCGCCATTATTATTTTATTGTGGATTTATATTTTTTTAAGCGGGCATTTCTACATTGAACCTGAAAGCTGGCCACTTGCCACGGCGGATTCAATTCCCGCAGTTAATCGAATTTTCTATTTTACGCCGTGGGGCGTGTTGTTATTGCACTTAATCAGCTTTGGACTTTGCTTTGGCAGTGTGAAGGTTTATCAACGGCGGCGGACTTATTTTACTTAAATCAATATGGAATTAATTGGCGCAATTTAGGCGGGAGCATTTCATGTGGCGCGTTTTAAAAAATGAAATACAGTATCAAAAAATCGGATTTCTGGTTTATTCGAGTTTTCTGCTCTTGATTGTATTGCTTGAAATTGAGCGTGCAAAAATGTTGTTCGGTGAGCATCGATTCCTCTCAGCGTCCACTCTGGTTTTTCTCAAGTTTTGGGTGTGCTTTATGATTATGCAGCGGTGGACGATCAATGTGAATCAAGAAAAACGCGAACACATATTTCGCATCCTGCCGGTACCACTTTATCAAATGGCGCTGCTCCGGCTGGTGATGATGGTTGTGATCGGCATTTTAATGGCGGGAATTACGTATTTGACTTATGCCCTGTTCAATTCTTTCGAGCTATTCAGAATTCGATCTGTGATTATTAGCGTGAGTGCCCTTTTATTTATGTATTCAGCCTATTTTATTTTTCGTGATTTATTACTGGCCTTTTTCCGGCGGATCGGTTGGACGCGCCAGCGGCTAATGCCAATTATCTTTCTACTGTTGTTTGGACTCAATCTATTGGGACTTATATTAATGATTCAAGCCAAACAACAAAAAGGTTTTTTACTGCCGTTAGGCCGCATGATTGACTTTGTGATTCAGCACAATCCTTTTGTCGGAGAGTATGGGTTGGAAAGATTTGTGGGCCTGACGTTGATTTTTGTGGCGTTGTCGGTGGTTACTTTTTGCCGAAAACAATCGGTTGAAAAATGAGACTGGTTTTTATTGAATATTTTGGAGTTGACAATGATCAAAAATTTAATCATAAATCAGTGGCATGAATCGATTCGTAGCATTGCCTGGCAGCGCAATGTCGCGTCTAATGTGGGCATGGGAATTGTGCTGGGGCTGCTATTTTTAAACTTATTGGGAATTGGATTATTAATCGATCAAATTCTGGTGCAAATTAATCCGGATGAAGACCCCGTGCAATTATTCAATCGTATTCTTCTTTATTATCTGGGAATCGATTTGATTTTGCGCTATTTCTTGCAACGCGTACCCGGCGTCGCCATTCGACCGTATTTGTATTTACCGCTTAAACGCTCACTACTGGTGCATTATTTACTGGCTCAGTCCTCATTGAGTCTCTTCAATCTGAAGCCTTTACTCATTTTTGTACCGTTCGCGTTCAAGGTGGTTGGTTTTGAGGTCTCTTTGACGGCAGCCTGCGCCTGGTTGGTAAGTATTGGTTCATTGATGTTAATAAATAGCTTTTTAAATTTTTATTTTAAGAAAAAGCTCATCACCAATCCGTTACTGGTTGGCGGCTGGTTCGTTCTGTTAATCGTCGTGGTATTACTGGAATATTTTAAAGTGATTTCGCTGCTCGAAATCTCAGCGGATTTTTTTGATTATTTTGTACAATATCCCTGGCTGGCTGGTGGCCCGGTGTTGGGATTACTCACCCTATATTGGGTAAATTATCGTTTTATGAAAGCCCATCTTTATCTGGAAGCGCTCCAAATAAGTCAACCGGGAAGCAAGCTTTCAGCCAAAAACCTGCATTGGCTGGGTTACTTTGGTGAAACGGGTCAATACATTGCGCTCGAGTTAAAGTTGATTTTCCGGAACAAACGTCCGCGCACGCTTATTTTTTTCCCGGCGTTGATTATTTTATGTGGATTTCTGATTTATGGCCAAATCCCGATTGATCCTGAAGATTTTTATCCCCAGCCCAAACCGGTAACCGCGCATTTTTCGACTCAAGCCAACCTGACCGAGAACATTGCTTCCACGACCAGTCGTGTCACATTCAAAGTGATTCCGGAGCAATTACCAGCAACGGCACATATTTATGTTGCCGGCTCCGGTGAAAAACTGGGTCAGTGGCGCCCCAACCGGGTACCGTTGCGTCAAAATCCAGACAGTAGCTGGGCACGAACCTTTGTTTTTGAAAAAGGGAGCATCTTAAAATACAAATTTACGCTCGGTAGCTGGGAAACCCAGCGTCTGTCATCAACCGGTGACATCCCCGCGGAATATGCACTTACGGTACAAAATGATACCACTGTCGTGAGTCACGCCGTCCGGTGGGATGTGCCGCGACGACCATTTATACTTGACTTCAATTTGATTTATTTTGGATTATTAATGACCGGCATGTTCATGCTAGCTTACGGGCAATTCATATTTAGCTGGGAAAGCAGTTACTTCGACACTCTACTTTCCAAGCGGGTGCAGTTTTCAAAATACTTCAACGCCAAATGGAACCTGCTTCTGGTGTCGTGTGGAATATTTTATCTGCTCACCTTGCCGTTCGCGCTTTATGGGAAAAACCTCTTTCTCATCAACACGGTGCTTTTTGTTTATAATGGGGGGATTAACACTTTCATCCTGCTTTTTATGGTTACCTACAATCGGAAACGAATGGATTTAAATGCAAGTATTTTAAGCAACCAGGGCAAGGGCGGCGTGCAATACCTGACGATCCTTCCCACGTTGATTTTACCAATACTCATTTTTATACCATTCTGGATAATCGACCAGCCCAACACGGGTTATTTAATGTTCGGAGTACTCGGTGGGCTGGGACTAGTATTTCACCAGCCAATTCTCAAACTTCTTGTTCACCAGTTTTATCGGCAGAAATACAAAATGGCGGCTGGTTTTCGAACGCAGTAATTGTGAATCAGCAGGGTTTCAATTGTGAACTCAGGTTGGTTGCGGCCTTTGAATTCGATTTAGAGTTTTTAGAAAATAATAATACCTTTCTAATTCGTTTTAAAAGAGGTTAAAACATGATTGAAGTGAAAAATTTAAAAAAGGTTTATAATGGGGTTACGGTTTTAGATATTCCGGAACTCACGATCAAAAAGGGTGAAACCTTTGGATTGGTCGGTAATAACGGCGCCGGCAAAACGACTTTTTTCAGTCTGATTTTAGATTTGATTCAAGCCAATGCTGGCTATGTATTATCGAAAGGCCACAACGTGAAACAGAGTGAACACTGGAAAAGTTTTACCGGCTCTTACCTGGACGAAGGCTTTCTTATTGATTTTTTAACACCAGAAGAATATTTTGAGTTCATCGCCCAATTGCACGGGCTGGATAACGGCGCGCTTAATTCTTATTTAAATCCGTTCATTGAGTTTTTTAATTACCAGATTTTAGATCAGGGAAAATATATTCGGGAATTGTCCCGGGGGAATCAAAAAAAGGTGGGCATTGCCGCGGCGCTGATGTTTCATCCCGAAATTGTGGTGCTGGACGAACCTTTTCCCAATCTCGATCCGACGTCAGTCATTCGCTTGAAAATGTTGCTGAAGGCGCTGAAACGTCAAAAGGAAACGACCTGGCTGATCTCAAGTCACGATTTGAAGCACGTGACCGAAGTCTGCGACCGCATTGTTATTCTGGACAAGGGTAAAATCGTGCGGGATATTCAAACCAGCGAAAATACGCTCAAGGATCTGGAAACTTATTTTCAACAGCAGATTGTCGCCGGGGAACACATTTATTAAAACATAATCAATTATAATAAGGTGAAAGTGGTTTTGAGATTCTTCGCTTTTAAAACTCTCCTAAATCCTCTCTTAAAAAAGAGAGGACTTAAAGGTTGAATCTCAAAACCACTTTATTAGTAGTATAAAAGTAATTTGTGGAGTTCGCATGTGGAGTATTATTCGCACTGAAATAAGTTATTACCGATACCTTTTTCTGAGTTTTTTTACTTTGATGCCATTATTTTTTCTCTTCGAGTTTTTGCTGCCCGAGGCACCAAAATTTACATCTTTCTCATTGATTTTATTACAGGCGATGTATTGGAATATCTTTCGGAATAAAATGAATCGTGATTATCAACTGGGCACATTACCGCTGCCTCGTTGGCAAATGGCGCTGGCGCGAATGTTAATGGTGATTCTCCCCAGTCTCTGGATTGTGACGGGTTATATTTTAATGTACGTGGTAATCGATTTTCAGCAAGCGGATTCGGCTTCACTCATTCGAGTCATTGGCTTCCTGGCGTTGAATATTTGTTTCTTTGCCGGTTATTTTATTCTCCGGGATTTGCTTTTACCAGTTTTAAGAACCAATCCCTGGTTTAGCATTACCAAAGAACGCTCGAAAATGATTTTAATGGTAATTATGCTTTTCGCGCTATTTATGAATTTTTATTTTTTGTTGAAACGGCCGTTGGGTTTATTCAAAGTACTCGAGTGGCTTATTAAGAATGATCCCCTGGCAAATGGAACGTGTGTTTTAACGTGGCTGTTAATTGGTTTTGGATTGACCGGCCTGACTTTGGTAACTTTCACCGCCCGGAAATCTCTACTTGAATAAATAGAGGCTGGAAAAAAATTATCAATATTTTTCATTGCTATCCATTAAATACCCGATTGCAATGATCGCGTTCAATTACGGAATTCAAAATTATGCTTCAGGAGTTTGCTCATGTGGAAGTGGATAAAAAGTGATATTATTTATCATAAAAGGTTATTCCTCATTTTATACGGCTTTCTTTTACCCCTCTTCGTGGTAAATGCCATCTGGTTCAGTTCTGAAAAGGACATGCCGAAAATAATCTTTTTAACGCTCCCTGTTCTGGGTATTTTTGCGGGAAGTGAAGAGGTAAAAACCAAACAGATTCGCCTATTGGTCGGTTTGCCGCTGCCCTTGCGGAAGATTGGTCTGGGACGCTTTGTGATTTTTATCGGTTTCTGGTCCAGTTTAATGTTACTCTTTGCGCTTAGTGTCGGCATTCGGCATTGGCCACAATTGACAATCCGCTATCTGTGGCAAATTCTGTCGATGACCGGCACGGTGTTCATCATTGTGAGTTGTATGCAACTGAATTTTGATTGGCAATATTGCTTTTGCCAGCCTGGCTTACGGGTGGGGCTGCGCTGGCTGGCAATTTTTGTCGCCATTGCTTTCACCGTGTTTTATTTTATGGTTTTTGCTGAGCAGATAAATCTGTATTTTATTTTCAAAATATTTTATTCAGCCGGAGGCAGTTTTTTCCTGATGATTAGCGGGATGGCCTTGATGCTTTTGAGTATCACTGTTTTTAAAAGGCGGTTATCTTATCTGGAATGAAGGCAGGACTAAAATCAAAGAGCTTACCCTGATGTTTCAGGATAAGCTCTTGGGATGAATCAATTAACTACTTGAGATAAATCATTTTTTTCAAATCAACAAACGAACCGGCTTTTAATTTATAAACATAGACGCCGCTCTCCAGGTCGCCGGTATGAAAAGTGATGTTATATTGCCCGGCTTCCTGATTTCCATTTACCAGAACCGCGACTTCGCGTCCCAGCATGTCAAACACTTCCAACTGAACGTGAACCGCTTCTGGTAATTCATAACAAATGGTAGTTTGCGGATTAAATGGATTGGGATAATTCTGGTGTAGCGCAAAGTGCTCGGGTGGAGCATTCAAAGGTGCCATTAAATCTTCATTTTCGGTAAACAAGCCCTTGGCCATGCCACCGGCGGGCGTAACGCTGCAATCATCAGCGTAGAAATTGGTGGTACCGGAAGTGGTTTCCACGTAGAAGGCCGCTTCGGTGAGGGTACCGCTCCAGGTCAAATTCACGGTGCCTGAGACTTCTGACCAGGTACTGGAATTGACGCTACCGGTCACACCAATATAATCAGTGCCTCCGCCGTGGCTGAGGCGCATCGTAATTTTTCCGGTGGCCGAACCCGAGGTCATTTTCATCCAGGCGGACAGATCATAGTTGCCCTGACCATTCTGGGCGACTTCGTTGGTTATATCCTGAATGGGACCGGCCCAGGAAGCCGTCCGGTCCGAAGTTACCACTGAACCAGAACCGGAATGGCTATTCGAGCTGGCTGAAATCGAGCAGCCCTGGCTGGACCAACTGTTGGTGCCGTTTTCAAAATCACCGTTGGTCAGTAAGTTGGTCGCGCCACTGCTCGTGGTAATATTCACCCAGTTGACATTGAAACTGCTGCCATCCATCACAATGCGCATGACCTGCTGGCCGGCATTTAAGGCAACGCCCGTTTTATTCACTGAAATCCAGTTTTGCCAGCCTCCGGTAGCGCTAAAACTGATAGAGCCGGTGACATTGGCGCCATTAAACTCGATGTGTAAGGTACCCCCAGTACTTTGGGAGGCCACTCGTACTTCGAAATCATAATTACCGGCGGTGGCTACATTCACCGTATATTCCAGCCATTCGCCGGAGGCAATCCAGCCGACATTGTAACCGCCGCCGGTGTCGGTGGTGCTTTCAATGTCGACGCCTTCCGAACGATAAGCATTGCCGCTATTTCCGGAATCGGTGTCGTGGTAAGCGACACCTTCGCCACCAATGTCGTAATCTTCGGCCTGGATGTTACCAGGAATGGCCCACGGCGTGCCACCGTACGGACCCTGTCCTGGTGTGGTGGCAGACGCTTCATTCGAATAACCGGAATTCCCGGCGTCATTGTAAGCCCGCACCCGGTAATAATAGGTAGTGGAAGCAGAAAGACCGGTGTTATTATAACTGGTCACATTGGCACCCACGGTGGCAATTTGTGAATAGGTACCACCCGCACCCGTTTTGCGTTCAATTTTGAAACCGTTTTCGTTATTCGAATTGTCGGTCCACGCCAGATTAATCTGGCTGGTAGAGACAGCCGTTGCAGATAGTCCGCTGGGAGCGGCGGGAAGGTTTTGTTGGGTGGTGGCCGAGGCTTCATTGGAATAGCTGGAATTGCCGGCTGTGTTGTAAGCCCAGACTCGGTAATAATATGTGGTTGCGGCGGAAAGACCGGTGTCATTGTAACTGGTTTCGTTAGCACCGACGGTAGCGATTTGCGAATAGGTTCCGCCAGAACCCGTCTTGCGTTCGATTTTAAAGCCGTCTTCATTACTTGAATTATCAGTCCAGGAGAGATCGATTTGCGAGCTGGAGACGGTCGTCGCCGAGAGTCCATCCGGCGCGTTGGGGATGGTCGGACCACCGCCACTGAGCATGATACTACAATCATCGGCGTAGAAATTGGTGGTACCCGAAGTGGTTTCCAGGTAAAAAGCGGCTTCGGTTAAGGTCCCGCTCCACGTGAGATTAACGGTGCCGGCGACCTGTGCCCAACTACTGGAATTAATCGAGCCGGTAACGCCAATGTAATCGGTGCCCCCGGAATGGGTTAAACGAGCTGTTACCTTGCCGGTACCGGAGCCGGAAGTTAATCTCATCCAGGCGGAGAGATCATAATTACCTGGACCTGACTGGTTCATTTCATCTGTAATAATCTGGATTGGACCGGCCCAGGCGGCGGTTCGACTGGAAGTGACCACTGAACCGGAACCAGAATGGGCGTTTGAACTGGCTGAAATCGAGCAACCCTGACCGGTCCAGCCGGTGGTACCGCTCTCGAAACCAGGATTGTCGAGGAGATTATCATCTCCGCCACCACCGCTGGTGAAATTGACCCAATTCACATTAAAATTGCTGCCGTCCATTGCAATTCGCATGACCTGCTGGCCCGCCGAAAGGGTGACGCCGGTCTTCGTGACGGTTGTCCAGTTTTGCCAACCACCGGTAGCGGAGAAGCTAATGGAACCGGTGACATCATTTCCATCAAATTCGATGTGGAGCGTCCCCCCGGTACTTTGAGAGGCGACGCGGACTTCGACGTCATAATCACCGGCGGTGGCCACATCGACGGTGTATTCTAACCATTCACCGCTGGCAATCCAGCCGACATTGTAACCACCACCTGTGTCGCTGGTATTTTCAATATCGACACCGTCGGAACGATAAGCGCCGCCATTATTGCCCGAATCCGTATCGTGGTAAGCGATGCCTTCACCGCCGGTGTCATAATCTTCGGCCTGAATGGTTCCTGGAATTGCGTGGGGAGTCCCGCCAAAAGGTTCCTGAGTGGGACCACCACCGCCACCTGGCTGGTGGTCGTTACGTTTTTCGTAAAGCCAATCTTTCGTGAAACCACCCATTTCACCGGGTCCGACCCGCAAGGAGTAATCCGAGTAAAACATCGGTGGTTTCCATTCATAATTGGCACACCAGGCAGTCCAACTCAGGCCATTGGCTTCGATAAAGTCTTTGAGCGGTTGTCCAAATCCGGCGATATCGCCACAGGTAATATCGTCACATAAACTGCTGCTAAAACCCCACTCAGTGAGAATCACGGGATGGACCGAGTGGCAGGTGGTGATTTGATTTTGAATCCAGCTTCGGGTGCCGGGATCATTCCAGTGGATCGGATAAACATGCGCCACATAGGCAATATTACTACCGGAAACGGGGTAAGTCGCCGCGGGACCAATAATCTGGGACCAACTGGGGCCGCCAACCAGAATCAGGTTGTTCGAGGCATGTGAACGAATAATATCAACCCAGGGCTGGACATCCTCTCGAAAGGTAAGCCAGCGACTGGTTTCGTCACTGCCACTATTAATCGGTTCATTGAAAACTTCAAATAAGACGTTCGAATCATTGGCGAAACGCGGGGCGATGTAATTCCAGAAATCACGGGTCATCTGATCATGATTCCAGGTATCGGCGATATAATGTAGATCGATGATGGCATAAATATCTTTGCTTTTGCAGTAATCGACTGTTGGTCTTAGTAAGTTATTGTAAAAATCATCACTTCCCGGTTGCCAGCCAAGTGGGGAATTAAATTCTCCGTCAGGTGGGTAGCAGGCCAGTCGAACAATGCGTGTGTACCAACCGGGAGAACTACCGGAATTGTCATTTTCGTTGGTGAGACGGTCGATGAGGGCATTGACGCCACCGTACCACATTTCAGTGGCACCCAGATCAATCAATGAAACGCCCCGTAAAATCACCACATTTCCGTTGGGATCTTTGATTTGATTGCCATCTGTGTGCAGCCAGGGCGTTGCTGCCAACAGATTACTTACGGTCAGGCCCAGAAATAGCATTAAAACGGGCACGATGGAATTGCGTTTTTTTATTGGTGTACTCATCCTGTCACCTCGCAAATTAAGTGGTTTGTATTCATCCAATAATTAAATTTTTTTACACTCCCTTCGCGAGCAGACAATGCAACTAAGAATTACTGCAAAGGGAGCTTTCTGGCAAAACAGTATTTCATCACTGAAAATAGAATCGTGTTTTATCATAACCCCCTTTCCGTTGATGGTTCATGGAATATGCTATAAAAATTAATTTAGGCGGCAAATCTATAAATGTCAAATAAAATAACTAAAGTTACAAAATTTTTAAACTGTTATTCTTTACCAGTGCACATTTTATTGACAATTTAATTTTGAATATTTTTTGTAACTTAAGTAACGTGTAACATTGAAAAAACGACTTGTCCGGCTAGCGGGGCTTAATTGAAAGATGATCCTTGCTGAAACTAACTTATTAAAAGGGCGTAAAGTTCTTGTAACTTTCAGTAAAATCCTAAACTCGCTAAGCCTCCGATATTTCATTGTTCAAATAAATCACTTCAAAATTTCCAACCTTAACCAAATGAGGCAGTCTATGAATGTTGTTGATGTAGAAAATATTACCAAGCGCTTCGGGGATTTCAAAGCCGTGGATAATGTCACCTTCTCGATTCGACCGGGTACTGTTTTTGGGTTAATAGGTCCGAATGGTGCCGGTAAAACCACGACCCTGCGGATGCTGATGAATATTATTATCCCCGATTCCGGTAAAATCACACTATTAGGAAATTCAAATAATAGTCAAGTAACCAACCTGATTGGTTATTTACCAGAAGAAAGAGGGCTTTATCGGAAGATGAAAGTCCGTGAGTTACTGCTCTTCCTGACCGAATTAAAATCAATGCCCAAAAAAGAGGCTCGTCAGGCAATTGATTATTGGCTGGAACGCCTGGAGTTGATTGACTGGCGTAACAAAAAAATTGAAGAGCTTTCCAAAGGAATGCAGCAAAAAATTCAGTTCATTGGTACAATTATTCACCAGCCCAAATTATTAATCCTGGATGAACCATTTGGTGGCCTGGATCCAATTAATACCAATCTGTTGAAAGATTTAATGCTTGAACTTAAAGAAAATGGTTCTACTATTATTTTTTCAACCCATATTATGGAAAGTGCTGAAAAGCTGTCAGAAGACATTTTTCTGATTAATAAAGGTCGACGGGTGCTTTACGGCAATTTGCATGAAATTAAACAGGGCTTTGGCAAAAGAAACATTCTACTGGCGTACGAGGGCAATGACAGCTTTCTACGGCAATCACGACTGATTAAAAAGTATGATAATTACGGTCAGTATGTAGAAATCCAACTGGTACCCAGTGCCGACGCTCAACAATTGTTGCGTGAAGCGATTGATGCCGTGAAAATCCGCAAGTTCGAAATCAAAGAACCCTCTTTGCATGATATTTTTATTGATTCCGTAAAAGAGACGAATAATGGAGGGAACGGTCATGAATAAAAAAGTCTGGGCAGTGATTAAACGGGAATTTGTCACCCGAGCCAAAACCAAAGGTTTTATCATTGGCACTTTATTGTTTCCGGTGCTTGTGATTTTTATTTTTAGCGCTGTATTTCTTTTTTCATTAATTTTTAAACCGTCAACCCGGCAATATTATATTGTTGACCAAAGCAATCAAATTTATAATGAATTTGTGAGCATGAATGCTGACACATTCAAAAATGGGCAACCAAAATATCGCTTCACCGAACAAAAGGTCGATTCGACTGAATTAGAGAGGGCCCTTGAAAGTTATCAAGAAATGGTGAGGAATAAACAGCTTGACGGCTATCTTTTTATCCCCGCAGATGTCGTCGAATCGCGGCAGGTCAAATATTCAGCGCGTAATATCAGCGATTGGGACGAGCTCCGGGATTTTGAGCGCGCCCTTTCCCGCATTGTGACGAATATTCGATTAGAGCAAAAGGGATTTTCGGCGAATGAAATTCGCAAAGAAATGTCGCAAGGTTACATCCATCTGGTCAGCCGGCAGGTGACACAGGAAGGTGAGGTCGAGAAGAGCGGTCTCTCCAGTTTTGGACTAGCGTATCTGTTGGGCTATATGATGTTGTTAATGATCATGATTTATGGACAAATGCTCCTTCGCAGCGTGATTGAAGAGAAGACACAACGGATTACCGAAACCATCATTTCATCAATCAGGCCGGTGGATTTAATGTTGGGAAAAATAATCGGAATTTGTGCGTTGGGTTTAACGCAGTTGGTAATGGCCGGATTATTTATTTACCTGGCAGTGGCCTTCGCGGAGCCGATATTTACGAAATTTGGTGTGACTGATGTGGGCTTTTTAAATTTTATTCGACAGATCGATTTTTCGTCTACGGTTTTTGCTTTTCTGATCATTTTCTTTTTACTGGGTTTTGTCTTTTATTCCTGCCTCTACGCCGCGTTGGGGGCAATGGTTACCACTGAGGATGAGGGCCAGCAAATGCAAATGCCGATTATTTTTGCCATTCTTGCGGCATTTTTCATGATGATTCCCATTATTAAAAATCCCGAGACACCAATGGCTTTCTGGACCTCCTTGATTCCTTTCTTTACGCCGATCACAATGTTTGGGCGAGTGGCTGTAAGCGATCCGATGCTGCCGTCGGGGGCGATTTTATCAGTTTTTACAATGATCATTTTCACCGGATTGCTCATCTGGGTCGTTGCTAAAATTTATCGCGTGGGGATTTTAATGTACGGCAAGAAAGCCTCACTTAAAGAGGCTTTAAAGTGGGTCCGGTATAAATAAACATTTTTAAAGTTGAAAGCCGGGTTCCTATTCAGGAACTCGGCTTTTCAATTTATATTGTTGATTTTAATGCGAATTCAATTTATCCTATTCTACCGACAAATTCGGCAATCGTCGGCCACGATAAAAATGATGAATTCTTCGTTGGCCGCTTCCTTGAATAACCGGCGCTATTATTTCTTGTCGCTTTGAATCAGCCTTACAATCCTGTTCGGTGTGAATTATCTGACGAGATTTAAAACAACGGTGTACGGATTGAATGCTAATGGTATCCGGTGTAACTTGGAAATGTACTTTCTCGCGTGCGGCTTTAATTTGATTGTGGGGTAATTTTGCTGACGGAAATCCAATCCACAATTTTTGTTTGGCCAATTTCAAATTATAATAGGGAAGGCTAGCCGCTGCTGGGCTGGTAATTGTTTTAGTACCAGCAGTAACTGGGTGGGTCATTGTTTGCGTCGCGAATAATGTGGTTCTGATTGAGCTGAGACGAGTTTGCGCAAACGCTAGTTGCGAACAAAAAAGGATAATTAAAACGATTGGTGCAATCCGTTGCATTTGACATATTCCTGATTCGATGAAGTAGCTCTCGGTTCCGTTTGGTAGAAATTCTAAATTCCTACGGCGCTCCCTACTACCAAACGACCGTCATTTTTCATTTTTGTTAATGAAGCAAAGGTTTCCAAATAAAGGCAATTTTCATACCTGGTACCGTCTGTGATTCACATTAAAATGAGCTGTTAAAAATGAATGAATTGTTCGGAATGAGTAGAGACGCACGGCCGTGCGTCTCTACCCGGTTAATATTCTCGGACAACCAGGCGTTCTTTGAATTGCTCCAGATTAACCCGCTTCTGGTTGAAGGCATCAATATCGCTTTTACGAATTTTAAAAAACAGCGTTGAAGGACCATTTTCATCGTGGAGGAAGCCATTTAATTCCAAAGCGACTCCCAGCCATTCATCGGCTTTGAGTCGACGCATGGTATGTCCGTAATCAGCAAGGATGCTGATAATTGACGATTTTAATTTTTCAAGCTTTTGCTCACGCTGACTTTCTTTCTTTGAATCGGAACGATTCTGTTTTAAAAATATTTCATAAATATTTTCGTCATTCTGATTACTGATATTAAAAGTGTGACCTCCGACAGTTTCCCGCAGTTTCAGGACAAATAATGCCCCAAAATTTGTTAAATAGGTGCCCCACGTCTCTCCTCGCATATCAAATTCCGCTTCGAATGATTCTTTCAGCACGGTATCAAAAATCGTTGTCATGATTTGAAGGTCCTTTTTCAGGTGGGGATTTTTGGTATTTGTTTCAAAGTGAATCCGTTCAATAAAGGCTGGTTTACTAATTGTTTCGCGCCGATACTCGGTAACATCCGCTTTTTTCACCGACCCAATTAAACACGAGGTTCCCTGACCGCTTAAACCTAACAGTCGCCTCAGGGGTTGATAATGCTCGGTGTTATTTAAAATAACCACTGAAATTTGATCATTCGGATTGAGCTGTTTCAGCGCATCACAATATTCGCCTAAGAATTCAATAATATTCGATTTGAATTTTTCATTGAGTTCGCGCTCTTTTTTTTCGGCGAGCTGGGATTCAGGCGTACTGGTGACAACAGAGACGTTAGAGTGTGACCGCCTGTTTTTGGGAGCGTTGCTAATGAATTTCTTTCTCACCTCGTTATAATTTTTAATGGCATCATCATATTGGTGAACAATGAGCGCCTCTTCATCGGAACTTGAAATGATCACGGGGATCGTTGTGTTTTGATAAATAAAAATGACGCCGTTTCCTTCCAGGTAAATCGCACGGGTGTTCCCATTTGTTAAAAGTAAACCGCTCTTCTCCGGACTCATAATTCGGTCCAAAATGACTTTCATAATATTCAAATCGCGCTTCATCGTTTGATAATCAATTGGTTCGGCTCGCGAGTAAGCGATTTGATTTAACCCGAACAACGCGATTATTAGATATATTACAATTGAAAAAATGTTACTGATTTTCATCTTTCCTTCACCCTCTCTGATTATTTTTCTAATTTGAATCTTATTTGACCGGTACCATTTGCTGGAAAACAGGCCGTCTGCTTTGCAGGCAGTTACTTTTTTTAGAAAATGTTACTGGCCTTTTATAGAAAAATTTGGTTTTAAATTAAATAAGATCATTATTTGTTTTGGCCTGGCAGTGTTCCCTTAACCTCCATAATTTGCATTAAATCACCAATGGAGCGGGTGGCTCGATTAAGCTCTCGATGGGTTTGAAACTGGAGCTGCTCAAAACTGGTCCCGACCAATTTTAAATCTGATTCCCGCTGTCGCTCCACGTCACGAGCAAAAGTGATGAGGAGTTTCGTTATTTCCTGGCGTTGTTTTTCGGTACTCGCCTCAATGAGCTGATTCATTAACAGGAATTGTTCCTGTTGTAATGCTTTTAATTCACTTTGTGTCACCAGGTTTCCGCTGGCTGTGTCTGCCGTTGGGGAGGGCCACAGACTCATTTTCAGTGTAAAGTCGTCTTTATTCCATCTAATTTCTAAATTTATTAACGAGAGCAGGACGAGTGCCACTCCGAGACCATACGCCACCCATTTCCTGCGGGACCAATTCAATTGCGGCAAGTGCCTAAATTTTTCACGGATGTCCTGCCACAAAGAGTGTTGTTCGGTAGTAAACACCAGGTTCACCGGCGAATTGACCGCTTCCCACTGCTGGAGCACCCCTGAAGTTGTTTTTAAGTCGGCTATTTCCTGCTGACATGTACGACACTCCCTCAGGTGTGCTTCGAGTTGTTGTTGCTGGTCCGCGGAAATTTCATTATACAAATAATCCATGAAATAATTTTTAGCCGTCTCACATGTCATATTCAAGTGCCTCCTTTTTAATGTCCCATTGCGCAAAGATTTTTCTAAGTGCATTGAGGCCATAATACATCCTGGATTTAATTGTGTTCACCGATTGATTTAAAATTTCGGCAATCTCAATAAATTTTAAACCCTGATATTCCTTCATCACCACGACAATCCGTTGTTCATCCGGAATCTTTTTTAATGCTGCCTCCAGCATCGCCTGGATTTGATGATGATTGCAATCAAACTCGGGAGAATTTTCACTGGCACTAACCAGCGAATCAGGCAAAGTTGAGCCATTTTCATAATCGTCCTGCAATTTGTTCACTGAAATCATCTGGCGGCGCTGAGTGCGACGGATTTCATCGCGACATAAATTAGCAGCAATCTGATAAAGCCACGTCTTAAATTTCTGATGATCTTTTAACCGCCTTAAATTTTTATAAACGCGAATAAATGTTTTTTGGGTTAAATCTTTCGCCTCCTCAAAATCCCCACACATGCGCCAGGTGAAATTAAAAATTGGTTGTTCCCACTGTCGCACCAAACGATTAAAAGCGCTAAGATCTCCTGCTAAATATTGCTGAACTAATTCAGTATCATTCATAATTACTTTTGCCCTCCATCAGCATTCAGTAGTTAGACGGCAGTGAATAATAAAAAGTTTTATGGTTGTTTTTTAGAGAAGCATTCACTTTGGTAATATTAAATGCGGAAATGTTCCGCATAATTTTTCAATTCCCGCATTTTTCACTGATATTAATTAGGCCTTAACTCCTTTTAAATAAAGTGGCTAACGCATCGTAAAGTAATTGGCACCGTTCTTGTTTAAAGACAGGTATTTTAGGTGGTGAATTATATCATCTGATCAATAAGGTTTTAATAATTATCAATTCATTCAAGTGAGGTAATAATGAAAAAGTTTCTATTGTTTGTTTGCTTTCTTTTCATGCTCCAATCGGCACTCTTTTCTCAGAAAAATCCTAGTGGTACCATTAGTGGATTTGTGTATGATAATTCAAATGGTGAAGCGCTCCCCGGGGCGAATATTTTTATTGAAAATACCTATTGGGGGAGCAGCACCAATGTCAGTGGTTATTACGTGATTCCGAATATTCCGGTTGGTGAATATGTTTTGATTGGCGATTATTTAGGATATAAAACTTTCCGTCAACTGATTAAAATCGGGAGCGACGAGAATAAAAAGCTGAATCTTTTCCTGGAACTCGAGCCCCTGGAAATCGAAACGATTGTGGTGTCAGCCGATTCTGAACGCACCGTGGAAAAGCTTTTTCGGAAGCCTATTTCCAAAATTCAATTATCGGCTCAACAAATTCGTCAGGTGCCGCAAATTGCTGAAGCCGATTTATTGCGCTCCTTGCAAACGCTCCCAGGCATTCAGTCGGTGTCGGACTTTTCGTCCGGACTGTACGTGCGTGGGGGGACGCCGGATCAGAATCTTTATTTATTAGACGGCACCGACGTTTACAATCCCGAACACGCTTTCGGACTTTTTTCGACTTTTAACACCGACGCGATTAAACAGGTTGAAATTTCCAAAGGAGGATTTGGCGCGGAGTACGGCGGACGGCTGTCGTCAGTGGTGGACATTACGAATCTGGACGGCAATCGGGAAGAGTTCGAGGGTACCACTTCCATTAGCTTTTTGTCGGCCAAAACCACGCTCCAGATGCCGGTGGGTGATTTTGGTTCAATTTCAGGATCATTTCGTCGAACTTATTTTGATCAAACCATTGCCCGATTCATTGATGATATTCCAAATTACTATTATTATGATGGAAATTTGAAAGCTTTTTTTGAATTGAATAAAAATAATAAATTAACTTTTAGTGGCTATTGGGGACGTGATTATTTGGACCTCGTCTTTAATCCCAAAGCTTCTGAAGAAACCGGTTTTCAATATGATTGGGGAAATCGAACCGGTAGTATTCGGTGGACGCGGGTCTTTACTTCCAAACTTTTTTCCAATTTTTGGCTGACGGGTAGTCGCTTTGCTTCAGATTTGAATTTTGAAGAATTTCATTTAAAGGAAAAAAATTTGATTACGGATGTCAGTTTTAAGGGGAATCTGGAATATCATTATTCACACCAGGTTTCCACGAAATTTGGATTTGAGCACAAAATTTTACACGGCCTTTATCGGCAAACGAGCTCTGAGGGTAATATTGATATTGATTTAAGGCCGCGCCATTCGGTGTTTTACGTGCAGGGGAACTGGCGGCCAACCCCGTTGTGGGATTTTCAGGCCGGCCTCCGTTACAACTATTTCAAATCGGATGAGTTATTTCACCATCTGGCCCCCCGTTTTTCCGTGAAATATCGGTTAACTGACAAAAGTAATTTCAAACTTTCTGCGGGGAAATATCATCAATATTTACATCGAATCCCGCGTTTCATTGCGGCTGCCATCTGGTCAACTTCGAATAAATATCAGAAACCAGCCAGCGCCCAACATTACATTCTGGGTTATCAACAAGAAATTGCCGATGATTATGAACTTGAGATTGAGGGTTTTTATAAGACGTATCACAATATTTATGAATTTAATCAAAATGTCGGTGCTGAAATCGAAGCCACTTCCTACACCGAAAGCGGCGATCCGATTTATGCCACCACTAAAGGCGTCTACAATCGTGGTGATGGGCATTCAACCGGCTTTGAAATGATGCTCCGGAAAGATGTCGGACGTTTAACCGGTTGGATTGGTTATACCTACTCGCGTACTTATTTCACCCTGGACGGGATTAATCAAGGTCGAGCCTTTGCGCCGCGCCACGATCGAACCTCTACGATCAATCTGGTAGGGAATTATCATTTTAAGAAATTCAAAGGAGAGTGGTTGCTCGGAATGAATTGTATTTATACCAGTGGACAACCGTTTACTGAGCCAGGGTCGGGTTATTTAATTGCCAGTTCTCCGGCAGCTCCTGAACGGCATATTTTTTACGCCCCCACCCGGATCAATAATATTCGCTTCCCGGCGTATGCTCGACTCGATGTGAGTCTCACTTACACCAAAAAGTTTCGGTATTGGTCAATTGCACCTTATCTGCAGATTTATAATATTGGTCAACGCAAAAATGTCTGGTTTGTCAGTTATAATTATGAAAACGGAATTCCGGAAATCGAAGAACGCTACATGCTCCCGCTTTTGCCTACGCTGGGAGTGACAATGAAATTTTAAGCGATATTTAAAAATTAAAATAAATCGGAAATCATTTTATCGGAGTGAAGCAATGAATAAAATATTCGTTTTAATAACAATCCTGCTCTCAATTCTCCTGTCTGCCTGTGGCAAGGGAGTGGTTGATGTAAGCAATGAAAGCTATGAACCCAAAATTGTAATCGAGGGATTTCTGGTGGCGCATCAGAAAGTAGACAATATTCGAATCAGTCGGAATTTCCCGATTGGGGCCAATTTACAAAAATTGAGCCTGCTTCCGAAGGCCCATCAAACTTTTGTGCTTATTTACGATCTTGCTACCGAGATGCACTGTGCCTTATCTTTTCATTCAAACGAACATAACAGCCTCGACAGTTGTTATTGGTACGATGCCCACAATCAGTTGAACATCCGGCCCGGACAAAGTTACCGACTGGAGGTCCGCGCTACGATTGAAGGAAAAAAACTCTACGCCTGGGCCACGACAACGGTTCCGCCGGAGGGCTTTCGAATCGCGCATCAGAATTACGACAGTCTCCGCTACCGTGAACGGGACGCTGAAGGCAATCTAAAAGGCTTTTCCATGCTGATTGACCGTGCTCCCGGTACCACCTTTTACCTGACCACAATGCGGGCCTTGAACACGGGACCGGAAAATTTTATATATGATAATCCTTATGTTCATTTAGAACCCGACGAAGTGGAGGATGAAACGGATAACTTTGATTACAATTGGCTTCAAAATACACCCTCTGTGGCCGGGCAATCAAAGGTGGATTTTTATTGGATTAGTCTCCTCTTTTATGGAACTTATGAAGTGATCATTTATGCTGCCGATAAAAATTATACCCAATTTGTACAGACCTATCGCTATGTCCAGGAACCGGACGGAAACTTTCATGAAGCCAAATTTGCAGTGGAGGGGGACGGTATTGGTGTCTTTGGGTCAATGGTCGCGGATACGACGGCGATTAAAGTTTTGCGGGATTAATATTTAATCGTTAATTTTAATCAAGAAAAATCTAATTTAGGATTGTAGTCCCGGTCGCTCAATATTCTCCGGACAGCCGCAGAAAAAGCATATATTCCCAGTCTTCAGGCCATTTGTACCAGCGTGGACTGGGTTCATATTTATCGACCCAATTTTCAGCCTGAATGCCGCCTTCAAACC
>Ga0180437_10003279_pt1 | contig 24288 bp, 20 predicted proteins | sample SS_ome_4_FD_132410 | JGI IMG/M metagenome (GOLD analysis project Ga0180437, IMG submission 132410) | Hypersaline lake sediment archaeal communities from the Salton Sea, California, USA - SS_3_D_1 metaG | ecosystem: Environmental > Aquatic > Non-marine Saline and Alkaline > Hypersaline >... | reverse complement strand
GAATCAACATCTTAGAAAACTCCACAGAGCCCATCTGGATGTACTGCTCGGGGATCTTGGCCCACACGAACATGGTCCCCTTGGGGCTCTTCACGGGCCAGCCGATCCTGTTCAGCCCCTTGATCAGGCAATCCCGTCTCTTCCTGTACGTATCGACGGTCTTCTTGACACAATCCTGGGGTCCGTTTAGGGCAATGATGGAGGCGATCTGGATGGGTTGGAAAATCCCGTAATCCAGGTAGCTCTTGATGCGGCGAAGGGCCCCTACGATCTTTGGGTTGCCCACGCAAAAACCCACACGCCACCCAGGCATGTTGTAGCTCTTGGAAAGGGAGAAAAACTCCACGCCCACCTCTTTGGCCCCGGGGACCTGAAGAAAACTGGGGGGCTTGTATCCGTCAAAGACCAGGTCTGCATAGGCCAGGTCGTGGATGACCATGATGCCGTGCTCTTTGGCATAGTCCACGATCTTTTCGAAGAAGCCCATGTCAATGACCTCTGTGGTAGGGTTGTGGGGAAAAGAGATGATGAGCATCTTCGGCCGGGGCCATGTCTGCCTCGTGGCCGCCATCAGGTTTTCAAAAAAATCCTGATCAGGACCCAGGGGGATGCCCCTTACGTCTCCACCGGCAATAATGGCGGAATAGGGGTGGATAGGGTAGGTGGGGTCCGGCGAAAAGACCACATCTCCAGGCCGGATCGTCACCAGGACAAGATGGGAGATACCCTCCTTGGCACCGATGGTGACAATGGCCTCTGTATCAGGATCAATGTCCACGTCAAAACGGCGTTTGTACCAATCGGAAATGGCCATCCTGAGCTTGGTGATCCCCATGGACGCCGAATACCGGTGATTATGGCCTTTTCTGGATGCCTCCACAAGCTTGTCCACGATGTGCTTGGGCGTGGCCATATCAGGATTGCCCATGCCAAGATCCACAATGTCTTCTCCGGCGTGGCGGGCGTCCATCTTGATCTTATTAACGGTAGTAAAAACGTACGGTGGCAGCCTATTTAGTCTGGAAAACTCTTGCATGGCGTAAGCTCCCTATATAACGGTTCAATTCTTTTGATGACCTGACCTTCATTATACGACACCAGCCCTATTGTCAAAAGGAATTGAGAAGGAATTCTTTTGACTTAACAACAGGGTTTCCCTTAAAAGACAAGCTCACGGAGGTGCGACATGACCGAGTCCCTTACCTATCAAGATGCCGGCGTGGATATCGACAAGGCCGATCGTTTCATCAACAAAATCAAAGAGAGCATCAACCGGACCCCACGACGTGGGGTTATTGGCGGCATTGGCGGCTTTAGCGGCCTCTTTTCCTTGGATGTGAGGGCCTATGCCGATCCGGTCCTGGTCACGTCCACGGACGGGGTGGGCACAAAGCTCAAGATTGCCTTTACGATGAACAAGCACGACACCATTGGAATAGACCTCGTGGCCATGTGTGTCAACGACATTGTGGTACAGGGCGCCAAGGCGCTCTTCTTTCTGGACTATCTCTCCATGGGTGTGCTGGTGCCTGAGACGGCTGAGGCCATTGTGAAAGGGATTGTCTCCGGCTGCCAAATGGCCGACTGCGCCCTCATAGGCGGGGAAACAGCGGAGATGCCGGGGCTTTACGCAGAGGGCGAATACGACCTGGCAGGCTTTGTGGTGGGCATGGTGGATAAGGCAAGGATCGTGGACGGCTCAAAGATCCGGGTGGGCCATAAGGTGATAGGCATGGCTTCAAGCGGCCTTCACAGCAACGGCTATTCTCTGGTTCGGAAGATCTGTTTTGAAAAGCTCAAGCTGAGAGTTCATGACCAGGTCGATATCCTGGGAAGAACCATCGGAGAAGAGCTCCTGGAGCCCACCAAGATCTATGCCGAGGCCACGGGCCGTGTGCTCAAGGAGTTCCCGGTACAGGCCATGGCCCATGTGACCGGCGGCGGTATTCTGGAAAACCTGCCCCGGGTCCTTCCTGCTTCCTGCAAGGCCGTGATTGAGGAGGGGAGTTGGCCCATTCCTCCGGTCTTTGCCTTTCTCAAGGAGGCAGGCAACGTGTCTGAGCAGGAAATGAGAAGGACCTTTAACAATGGCATCGGCATGATTCTGGTGACGCCGGAAACAGCGGTGGACGGCGTACTGGAGTCCCTGGCGGCCAAGAATGAAAGGGCCTATGTTATAGGAGACATTGTAGAGCGAAAGACCGAGGCGGAGGCACAGGTCGTCTGGAGATGAAAGAGGGGGAGGCAAGCGGTTAAATGGTGTTTTGGTCAAATGGTTGAGTCGTCAAACCGTTGCGTACTGTTTTGTGTTTCAACTATTTGTGCAGACAGCCCTCCGTCTGTGGGTTCTTCATCTCCTCGTGGAAGTATTTGGAAACTACGCCCCTGCAACAATGTCGTACACGGCGGCCAAGGCCTCTGGGAGTTTTTCAGGCTTGCTTCCGCCCGCCTGGGCCATGTCCGGACGGCCGCCACCGCCGCCCCCTACCAGGGCCGCCACTTGCTTGACTATATTGCCGGCATGGTAACGGTCCAGGTGTTCTCTTGTCACCACCACTACCAGTGAGGCCTTCTTGTCTGTCCTGCTTCCCAGCACAATAATGCCGGACTTGATCTTTGCCTTCAGGTGATCGGCCAGGTCTCTTAGGGCTGCGGGCGTATCTGCCGAGGCCTCCTGGGCCAGCACGGACACGCCGTTTACCACCTTGATCTCTGAAAGAGACTGGTCTGACGCTGCGGCCTGGAGTTTTGCCTTGCTTGCAGCCAGTTCCTTTTCCAAGCCCTTCTGCTGGGCGAGCATCTTCTCGACCTTGTCCGTCAGTTCATCGGGCTTGGTCTTTAATGTCTCTGCCAAGTGGCGCAGGGTCCGAAAGGCCTCCTGGGTGTGGGCAACGGCAGCCGCGCCTGTGACGGCCTCAATGCGGCGTACTCCTGCGGCCACGCTTGCCTCACTTAGGATCTTAAAGAGTCCGATGTCTCCCGTCCGCTCGGAATGGGTCCCTCCGCACAGCTCCTTGCTGAAATCATCCATGGCCACCACGCGGACCCGGTCACCGTACTTTTCTTCAAACAAGGCGGTGGCATTGGTACTAAAGGCCTCCTCAGAATCCATTTCCTGGACCTCAAGGGGGATATTTTGCTGAATGCGCTCATTGACCAGCCGTTCGATCTCTTGGAGTGTCTCTTGGTCAATGGCGGAAAAATGGGTGAAGTCAAAGCGCAGCCTGTCCGGGGCCACCAGGGAGCCTGCCTGCTTCACATGGTCCCCAAGGACCTGGCGAAGAATGGCATGGAGGATATGGGTGACCGTGTGGTTTTTCTCCGTGGCCGACCGTTTCTCGTCATCCACCATGAGCGTCACGGTGTTTCCTACTGATATACGCCCTCTCAACACCTTGCCCTTGTGAATAATGATATCATTGGGGTCCTTGATGGTGTCTGTTACTTCCATGTCAAAAGCCTGCGCACGGATATGGCCGCGGTCCCCCACCTGGCCGCCTGACTCACCATACAAGGGGGTCTTGGCTGTCACGACTTCAATCTCTTCTCCCTGTTGGGCCTCTTTCACGGCCTCGCCCTGTCGCACGATCATGAGAATCTCTGACTCCGCCTTTGTGTGCTCATACCCCACAAAATCGGTTTTGACTCCCTGAGCGCTAAGCTTGCCGTAGGCCGAGCTTTCCAAGGAGGACGTCTTGTCGGAACGGGACCGGCGCCTTTGTTGGGCCATGTCTTTCTCAAACCCTTCCATGTCCAGGGACATGCCTTCGTCTCGGACAATGTCCTGGATGATGTCCACAGGAAAACCATAGGTGTCATACATCTTGAATATGAGATTTCCCGGTATGCGGGAAAGCCCCTGGGCCTTCAGCTCTGCCAGTGCATCTTCCAGGACCCGCAGGCCCGTATCCAAGGTCCCGAGGAAACGCTCTTCTTCACTTCTGATGATACTCCTGATGTAGGTGTCTGCTTCCAGTAACTCCGGATAGGCGGCCTTCATGACTTGAGAAACCTTGCCTGCTGTTTCGTGCAGGAAAGGTTTGGTCAACCCCAGCATGCGACCGTAACGCACGGCTCTGCGGAGGATGCGGCGCAGCACATAGCCTCGTCCTTCATTGGAGGGAAGGACACCGTCACCGATCAAAAAAGCCGCGGCCCGGCTGTGGTCCGCCACCACCTTCATAGAGACATCAATCTCCGGAGACTGTTGAAAGGCATGGCCCGAGAGGGATTCGATTTCTCTTATCACCGGCATGAAGAGATCGGTTTCATAGTTGGTGGTCACGCCCTGAAGCACTGCTGCCACCCGCTCCAGCCCCATGCCCGTGTCAATGCTAGGTTTTGGGAGGGGCGACATCTTGCCCGATTCATCTCTGTTAAATTCCATGAAGACCAGGTTCCAAAGCTCCAGGTAGCGGTCGCAGTCACAGCCCACACGACAGTCGGCCTTGCCGCAACTGATGGCCTCGCCCTGATCAATGAGAATCTCCGAGCACGGTCCGCAGGGACCGGTATCGCCCATGGACCAGAAATTGTCCTTCTCGCCGAGACGGACGATTCTGTTTTGGGCAATGTCTGTGTTTGTAGCCCAAAGCGTATGGGCCTCATCGTCATCCTGAAAGACCGAAACCCAGAGCTTCTCTGCCGGAAGGCCATAGACCCTGGTCATAAGGTCCCAGGCGAGCTCAATGGCCAATGCCTTAAAGTAATCGCCGAAGGAGAAGTTGCCCAGCATCTCAAAGAAGGTATGATGGCGGCCCGTGTGCCCCACATTTTCAAGATCGTTGTGCTTGCCGCCAGCGCGGACGCATTTCTGAGAGCTGGTAGCCCGCACGTAATCTCGTTTGTCTTCTCCAAGGAAGGTCCGCTTAAACTGCACCATGCCTGCATTGGTAAAAAGGAGCGTGGGGTCATCCTGAGGCACCAGCGATGCGCTCTTTACAATGGTGTGACCCCTTTGCTCAAAATAGGCCAGGAATTCTCTCCGCAGATCATCTGATGTCATGTCGTTATCCGTTCATCCTATTTCGTTCACCCTTCACGGTTATCCACTGATCGTCTTGAGTGCTTTTCTCCTTTGCCACGGCGGACGCAATGTCGTTCGCAAAAGGTCTTCTGCCGAATCATCACTTCTTGCCCTTTGCCGCATGACTTTCCTTCTCACCAGCAGGTTCCTCCGGCTCCTCAGGAACTTTCTCTCCCAGTCCAAGGGAGTCGCGAACCAGCTTCAGGATGCGGGCGGACATATCAGGGTTTTCCTTTAAAAAGGTCTTCGCATTTTCCCTGCCTTGTCCGATGCGTTCTTTTTCAAAGGAGTACCAGGCCCCGCTCTTGTCAATGATTTCGGCTTCAACGCCCATGTCAATAAGGTCGCCGGCAAAGGAGATGCCTTCGCCGTACATGATGTCAAACTGCGCTTCTTTGAAAGGGGGCGCCACCTTGTTCTTCACCACCCTAACCCTGGTGCGATTTCCTATGACATCCTGTCCGTCCTTTATGCTCCCGATCCTTCGTATGTCAAGACGAACAGAGGAGTAGAACTTGAGGGCATTTCCGCCGGGCGTGGTCTCAGGGTTTCCGAACATGACACCAATTTTCATGCGGATCTGATTGATAAACATGACCGATGTCATGGACCTGCTGATACTGCCGGTGAGTTTTCTCAATGCCTGGGACATGAGCCGGGCCTGGAGACCCACATGGGTGTCTCCCATGTCACCTTCAATCTCTGCCCTTGGCACCAAGGCTGCCACGGAGTCGATGACCACCACATCCATGGCTCCACTGCGAACAAGGACCTCTGCGATCTCCAGGGCCTGCTCCCCTGTGTCCGGCTGAGAGACCAGCAGGTCGTCACAATTCACGCCAAGCTTCTTGGCATACATGACGTCCAGGGCATGTTCGGCGTCAACAAAGGCCGCAATCCCTCCCGATTTTTGCGCTTCTGCCACGATATGAAGGGCCAACGTGGTTTTGCCTGACGACTCAGGTCCGAAGAGTTCTATCACCCGTCCCCGCGGGATTCCTCCAACTCCCAGGGCCCGGTCCAGGGCCAGGGAGCCCGTTGGAATGACCGGAACGTCTGCCATCACCTGAGCACCCAGTTTCATGATGGAGCCCTTGCCGAACTGACGCTCTATCTGACCTATGGCAAGGTCCACCGCCTTTTCTTTGTCCGGTGATATGCTAGCCATGAATGTTCCCCCCTTTTATGAAAAGTGAACCAAAGTGACTAAAGTGAACTAAAGTGTCTAGAGTGACTAAAGTGCGCTGGAGTGAACTGGGGTGATCCCATTTTCTAATCCCTGGTTTCCTCCATCCTTGCCACTTCAGGCATTCTAGGCATTTCAAACTTTAGGCACTTACCAGTGGTGCTTCGGCCAGCCTGGTATAGATGGCGCCCTGTGGGCGCAACGTGCTTTGAAACAGGACCAGCGATGGCACGACGAAAGACTCGGTTTGAAAACCGTCTAACCCTTCCAGGGCCTCCACGAGCCTGGTTGTCTCGAGACGGCCCTTGGCCCTGCCCAGGGTAAGATGACCCTTAAAAGACCGTTTCTCCTTTGGAAAGCCGAGCCCTCTCAGCTCTGATTCCAGGTTCCGGTGAAGGGCCATGAGGGCCTGAACATCGCCTGACACCCCCGTCCAGATGACGCGGGCACGCCTGAGATCCGGGAAAACACCGATCCCCTCCCCCTTGAGGGAAAAAGGAGCGATTCCCTTGGTTGCCTGCGTCATGGCGGCCTCCAGCTTTTCTACAACAGCCCTGTCAATGTCTCCCAAAAACTTCAGGGTGAGATGGATCCCTTCCTTGCGAACCCATCGGATGTCAAGGCGAGATTGTCGAAGCTTTTCCTGAGCCTCGCCAATGGCCTGAAGAACGGATTCCGGCAGGCCAATGGCTACAAAAGTCCGTATCTTGTCACCCATGGTTTGCTAAGTTTCAGTGTCTGGTTCAGTAGTTGAGTAGTCAAGTTGTCAAATGGTTGAGTCGTGAAACAGTTGAACGGTTAAGTAGTTAAATGGTCTCGTATGCGCATGAGGCCTTCCTGTGAGGCCTGCTCTTTGATCTCTCCACGGCTGCCTTGAAAGACGTACTTCCAAGACTGCACCTCTTCGTCCCAGGCCAGGGCCAGGTGTACCGTGCCCACGGGTTTGTCAAGAGTACCGCCTGTGGGGCCGGCAATGCCGCTTACGGCCAGGCCCAGGTCCGTACCTGCCAGTCGTCTTACGCCCGTGGCCATGGCCCGAACACAGGCCTCGCTCACGGCGCCATGTTCTTGGATGGTCTCCTTTGGCACCCCCAAGAGCTTGCTCTTGGATTGGTTGCTGTACGTCACAACCCCCATTTCCAGATAGTCTGAACTCCCCGAGACGTTGGTGAGTCTATGGCAGATCAACCCGCCCGTGCACGACTCGGCCACTGCGATGGTCATCTTGAGAGAAACAAGTAGGCTCGCCACTTTTTTCTCAAGGGGCTTGTCGTTCATACGCTGATCCCAACTAGTTTCCATCCATAAATGGCCCTTTTCCCCAATCTCGGTGTCAATCTGCGAGATTGCTTGTGCGACGTACCTGGGTACGCCTCCGCGCAATCTCTTGATTTTCTTGACCTTTCGAATCCCGACGCGTCGGGACTGAATTGGAAACCGACGCCAGAGCCCACCTTCTTCATGGGCATTCGTGGATGGGCACTAACTGCTATACGCAACCAATAGGCGATGCAAGCCTCTCTAGCACACTAGCAAAACCTTATGATGACTCTTAAGATCAGATTTGCATAGACGCCTGCCAGGATATCATCACCGACCACACCCCACCCTCCGGGCAATCCGGTTTCCAGCCTCCTGATGGGAAAGGGCTTGGCAATGTCCATGAGCCTGAAAAGCAAGAAACCGCCCACCAATGCTCCGGTGCTCCAGGGGATGAGATAGAGGGTCACCAGGAACCCTGCCATCTCGTCTATGACAATAAGACGGCTGTCCTTTTGCTGAAAAACCTTCTCTGCTTTTCCTGCTATCCAGACGGCAAATCCCGCAAACCCGACGATGAAGACCATCCCCTGCAAAGGACCGAGCAAGGAAAGGAGAAAACAAAGGGGAACCGCCACCAGGGTGCCAAAGGTGCCCGAAGCAACGGGGATGTGTCCTGCATAGCAGCCTGTTGCCAACAAGACCACCCATTTTTCTGGAATCCTGTGCAATGCCTTCTCTAATGGATTCGCAAAAAGTCCAATTCGCTCACTCCGTGAGCATTCCTGGGATTCATTTTTTGCTCGCTAAATCGCGAAAACTCTGGCTAACACCCTCAAATCCCGACTTGTCGAGACGATTTTGCCGCTTCGCTCATCCTGACTCTTTTTCCAAGAATGCTCAATCTCGCTCGCAAAAAGACTTTTTTCGAGTCTGTCTTCTTTGGTTCTCGAGTATGGCCTGTGATGTCTGACTTACTGCGAAGTCTCCTTCAAAATGGTCTCGTAGACCACCTTCAAGGGGATCTTCTTTTCCAAAGCAATCTTTTTGCAGTCTTCATATTCCGGCACCACCGAGAGCCCGCCCATGGGGGCTGAGACCTCTTTCACGCACACCTTGCCCAAAGAGGTGATCGCCTCTTTAACCTTTCGCGGCAGTTTTGTTCGCTCCGCCCGATAGTATCGGACTCCAGTAGCCGTGGTTTCGGAAAGAATCCTATGTACCACCTTGTCTCGGTCGTCCTCGTTGCATAGCACCTGGATCATGGTCCCGGGTCGGTTCTTCTTCATGGAAACGGGAATCCAGATGACGTCAAGAGCCCCATCTTCAAAAAGTCGTTCCATGACAAATCCGAATATCTCAGGATTCATGTCGTCGATGTTGGTCTCCACAACGGCCACCCCATCTTTCTCATACATGGATGCGGGCTCTCCCACCAAGATCCTAAGCAGGTTTGGCATCTCTTTGAGTTCCCGCGTTCCCACTCCGTAACCCACCTGTTTGATACGCATCTCCGGCAGGGGACCAAAATCCTCGGCCAGACAGGCGATAATCGCTGCCCCCGTAGGTGTCACCAACTCGTGAGAAACGCCGGTGCCGTACACAGGCACTCCTTTTAAGAGGGCCACAGTGGCAGGGGCGGGCACGGGAAGGACGCCGTGGTCACAAGTCACAAAGCCTCTCCCCAACGGGATCTCAGAGGCCATGACCCTGTCCGTGTGGAGCCATTCTGCTGCCAGGGCCGCCCCTACAATGTCTACGATAGCGTCCACGCCCCCCAGCTCATGGAAGTGGACCCCTTCTTTGGGGCAATGGTGAATGGAGGCCTCTGCCTCTGCCAGCCTGGAAAAGACCTTAAGGCTAAGGGCTTTCACCGTGTCAGTGAGGGGACTCTTTTCAATAAGAGTTCGGATGTCCCTGTAATTCCTGGCATGGTTGTCTTCTTCAACCACTACCCGAACCTGTTGGCCCCAAATGTTCATACGGGGCGCCGTACGGACCTCCAGGTGAAAGGCCTTCAACGGCAGTTTGCGGATGCTTTCTTCAATGACGTCTGTTGGAACCCCCAGATCCACGAAGGCCCCCAGAATCATGTCGCCGCTGATCCCCGAAAAACAGTCAAAATAAAGGATCTTCATTCCCATGGTCGGTATCCCATTCCTTGGAGACGCAAGTACCAAATATTCGGGGTTTTTTGCCAGCAGTCCAGCTGGAATCGGAAACGATGGCTGTTCTTAGCACACTACCCCTTGACAGTCAAAGGCCGGCTCCAGCCTCCCCAAGGCAGGGCCGGTGCTAACCTTGGGAAACCGGAGGCCTCTTGGCATGAAGCTGTATGATTTCAAGGAGAAGCTCCGTGGACTTTACCATATCGTCCAATCGGATCGACTCCCGCACCGTGTGTAGGTCCTTCATGCCGGTGCCCAGGATGCCTGTGACAATGCCGTGCCCGAAGAATATATTCGCATCGCTGCCGCCGCCGCTGGTCTTGGCCTTCATCTCGCGTCCCAGGCGGGCTGCCGCCTCCTTGGCCATGGCAACCACCAGGTGATCTTCAGGGGTCTTCATGACGGAGAAATCCTCCCGGATTTTCGTTTCAAGCCTTGGCAATCCGTCGTCTGAGGGAAAGGCCTTCTGGTAGGCGGAGATTTCTTCCTCAAGACAGTCCACGATTTTTTGGGTCTCTTTGTCCAGTTTTTCTGGGCTATGGCTCCGGACTTCGCCTTTCACGGTTACCAGACCGGGCACGATATTGGTGGCCGTTCCCCCTTGAATCAATCCGATATTGGCGGTGGTCTCCTGGTCGATGCGCCCTATTTGCATCTTCGCGATAGCCCGACTGGCGATCTGGATGGCGTTGATCCCTTTTTCAGGGGCGGCCCCTGCATGGGCATCCCGGCCGAAGATCTCAAAATAAAGATGATTGGCCGCCGGGGCTCGAATAACAATGCCATCGGGGTCGCTGGCATCGAGGCTGTATCCGACCTGTGCGTTGAGTAGGGAGTAATCGAGGTTCTTTGCCCCCAGAAGGCCCACTTCTTCGCACACCGTTACCACCACCTCCAGGGGGCCGTGGGGCAGTCCGTGTTCCTGCAATATCCTGATCGTTTCAATGATCACTGCCAGAGCCGACTTGTCATCGGCTCCGAGAATAGTGGTCCCATCGCTTGAAAAAACCCCATCTGAAAAGACGACCTTGATCCCTTCGCCGGGCTGGACCGTATCCATGTGGGCATTTAGGAGCAGCGGGGCGACCTGGGTGTCAGTCCCCTGAAATCTGGCTATGAGGTTTCCCGTATCACTTCCCACCTTAGGGCCGGCCCCGTCGATGACCACCTCAGCGTCCATGGATTCAAGGGTCTCCTGTAGCACCTTGGCCACAGCGCCCTCTCTTTGGGAGACACTGTCTATCTGAACCAACTCCTTGAAGACGAGGGCCAAGCGGTCGTGGTTTACCATAATGTCCGTCTCCTTTCCTTGAGAGATGATGGATATTATGAAGCTCAGAGGCAAAAGCTCAAGGCTGAAAGGTCAACGCCTTCAATCTAACAGTCAGTTGTAGCTATACAAAATCGTTGACACATGGAACAAGAAACAGCTATACCAACACCAATTTGTGGGGAAGTGGATAGCTCACTGGTGGGGCTCCCGGACTTCAAATCCGGTGTGGGGCGCTAAAACCGTCCTGGGTGGGTTCGATTCCCATGCACTTCCGCCACGACTACTTTCTATCTCAATATGTCATTGCCCTGTTGGCCCTTCCAGTACAGGGTTCAGAGGCACCCTGCTCCCCCCAGTTACTCCCGTGCCCGATACTGTCCACAAAAGGCCAGGTTGAACCAGATTTACCCCAGCCAGCGCCACGTCGTGCAGGAATTTTAGGTGAACATCTTGAGTGCGGCCAGAGAACTCACGCAGGAACGAAACGGCCTTCTGGGGAGACGATTTTCTATTGTACAGGCCAAATCATGGCCCCCGGCTATGCCCCCATAAGAGACCGGAACTTTTGGATGGTATCAGTATAGTCGGAGCTGCCGAAAATGGCAGAACCGGCTACAAAGACGTTCGCGCCTGCCTCGGACACCTGTTGAATCGTCCCTTTGTTCACCCCCCCGTCCACGGCAATGAGAATCGGCAGGCCCTTGGCGTCGATCATTAGTTTCAGGTCCCTTGTCTTTTGGAGGGCCTGGGGGATGAACTTCTGTCCTCCAAAGCCGGGATTGACGCTCATGACCAAGATGAGATCTACATCCTCCAGGACCCATTCCAAGACCGAAAGGGGTGTGGATGGATTCAGCGCCACCCCTGCCTTGGCACCCTGGTCTTTGATGGCCTGAACGGTCCTGTGAAGGTGACAGCAGGCCTCGGGGTGGACGGTCACATAACTGGAACTGCCCCCTGCTTGGGCAAAGGCCTCCACGTACTGGTCCGGGTTTTCGATCATCAGGTGTATGTCAAGGGGAAGGGCCGTCACCCTTCTTACCGCTTCCACCACCAAGGGGCCGATGGTGATGTTTGGCACGAAATGGCCGTCCATGACATCCACATGGATCCAATCGGCGCCGGCAGCCTCTACCGCCTTGATCTCTTCACCGAGAATCGAGAAATCTGCAGACAATATGGATGGGGCAATCAGCTTCATATTTTTCCTCCATTGTGTATCAGCGGATTTATTTCCTACCACCCCACCAAGGGGCTTGGGGCCTAAAGAGGTCGCAGGCCAGGATCTTCAAAACGCCCTTCAGGAGAGCGACTCCACACCAGATCTCCGTCTTGGTAGAAAAAGAGCGTTACACCAGGGCTACGGGGGATCAAGAGCCAGACCTCTTTTCCAGGGGGTTCAAAAACGTCATACAGATCATAGAGCATCCCAAAGGCGCTTATGCGAAGCCGAAGGTGTTTCTTCAGCCAGCCGTCGGCGACACGATGATGAAAGACGTAGAGCCCCTTGTCAAGGGCCGGCACCTGTTCTGACCTGTTGAGCGTCAGATTCACCAGACTCCCGGAAGCAACAGGGTGTCCAGCCAGGGGCCTTTGATCTACTACCACATCTTTTGGTAGGTCGCTCTTCTGAACAGAGCGTATCTGGCCCAAGTTGAGTTGAGACCTTTCCAATATGAAGATAGCATCTTCCACAGCAAGACCATCTAAATAGGGCATCTCAAATCTCACCGGTCTTGGGCCAAGGCTGATCAACAAGTCCACAGGGCTGCCCCGCTTGACCTTTGTCCCCGGAGCCGGTGCTTGACCCATGAGCTCACCCCTGATGGCCCGTTGGCTGTATGTCTTGGAAACGACGCCTTCTGTAAGCCCATTCTCTTCCATGATAATATGGGCTTCACGTACGTCCATGCCTACCACATTGGGCAGAAGTACACTCTTCGGCCCTTTGGACAACACAATCCTTATGTCTCGGTCTTTCTTTACCTCGGCACCGGGCCTGGGGGCCTGATAGGCCACATGGTTTTTGGGGATGTCGGCCCTGTATTCAAAACCGCTTATCTTGATATTGAGTCCCAGGTCGGTGAGAATCTCCAGTGCATATACCACATCTCTTCTTTCAAGATCCGGCACGACGACGACATCCTCACTCCTGATAATGAACCTTAGGGTAAGATAGCCGGTGACGCCTGCGATGAAAACAAAAAGCCCAAAGAGCATCCCTATTCTGAAAACAGCCCTCATGGCCCCACCTTCTTCAAACGAACGGCAAAGAATCCGTCCATGTTGTGTTGATTCGGCACCGTTCTGAAGATACCTGACGTGTCAACGAAGTGCTCATTGATGTCGGAAAGCGTACAAGGTGAACGACTTATAGCAAAATCACTGTGACTTTTCAAAAAGGCGTCTACAACCCTATCGCCTTCTTCTGGCTCAAGGCTGCACACGCAGTAGACCAGCCATCCTCCTCGTTTCACCAGGGGCGCTAGGGCGGCCAACAGGCCGCGCTGTCGGCGTTGAAGTCTTAGGAGGTCTTTTTCCCTTTTTTCCCATTTTATGTCCGGGTTCCTACGGATTACCCCCAAGCCGGAACAGGGAGCATCGACCAAGATTCGGTCAAACGTGGAGGCAAGGTTGTCAGCCACCGGCGATGACAGGTCGTGGTGCCAAGTGGTCACCGTAGAGGTGCCAAGCCGTTTCACGGCCGTCCTCAAGGAACGCAGTTTCCAGGCCTCTCGATCCATGGCCCGTAAGACGCCTGAATCCTTCATGAGCTGGGCTATGTGCCCTGTTTTGCCTCCAAGGCCGGCACAGGCGTCCAAAACGGTCTCACCTCCCTTTGGGTCGAGTAGATAGGTGATGAGTTGTGCGCCTTCATCTTGGACCTGAAACCACCCCTTTTGAAAGGGAGACATCTTGCCGATGGGCTGTTTCAGCCCCGAGAGGGCAAGCCCGTCGGGGGCAAATCTCGTTTGCCTTATTCCCCTGACATGGGCCACGAGAGACCGGTGCAGTTCCTCCCGAGAAACCTTCAATGTGTTTGTCCGAATCGTCACAGGAGGGATCTGATTGTTTGTCTTGCAGAGCCTTTTTGTCTCTTCTACGCCCAGGCGTTTTACCCACCGCTTGACCATCCAAAGGGGGTGGGATTCTCCTATGGCGATGGCAGAAACCGGATCATCCTTTTCATCAGGCAAAGGGATGTCCTGTGCCCGCCTCACGGCATTTCGCAGCACGGCATTGACAAACCGAACGGTCCAGGGAGGTGCGCAGTCCTTGGCCAGTTCAACAGAATCATTCACAGCAGCAGACACGGGAATGCGTGAAAGAAAGAGTATCTGATAGAGACCTAGCCGGATAATGTTCAGCACCGGCGGATCGATTCTGTCAATAGGGGTGTTTGAGAGGTCCTTAATGACCCAGTCAAGGCGGGCCCGCCATCGGAGGACCCCGAAGACCAGTTCGTTGGCCAGGGCACGGTCGGGCTGAATAAGCCGGGGCCTCTTTTTGAAGGCTTGGACGAGGAGGCTGTCCAAGGTAACGTGAGGGTCGTCACGTGAATTCAAGACGGAAAGGGCTATCTGTCTGGCAATGGCGGCCATGACCCGGCTATCCAACGAGGGTGCCAGACGGCACAGGGCAGCCCCTCAAGAAGATCTCAATAGGAAGCCGTTTGCCGGATTCAAGCTGAACCTCTGTCAGGCGTAATACCCCACGGCCCGTTGCCACATCAAGCTCCCCGGGAAACCCCTCCAAGACAGTGCCCGGTTTCTCTCGGGTTCCCTTCTGGGCTATCTTGCAGCCAAATACTTTGAGCCTTTTGCCGAAGAGGGAGGTGAAGGCCCCAGGCCATGGATTCACTCCACGAATGAATGCATCCAAAGACCTCGCGTCCTTGGACCAGTCCAAGCGTCCATCCTCTTTTTTCAAAAAAGGGGCATAGGTGGCCTCTGCCTCGTCCTGTGGGGTACCCAAAATGGCCCCGGACGCCAACTGTTCCAGTGTCTGAACAAGGAGTTTGGCACCGACCTCGGCCAGTCGGCCGTAAAGGCTTTCAGCGGTCTCCTCCGGACCGATCGATACCTTCCCAGTCAGGAGAATGTCTCCTGTGTCCATGCCCTCATCCATCCACATGGTCGTCACGCCCGTCCCTTGTTCCCCATTGATGATCGCCCACTGTATGGGGGCGGGCCCGCGGTATTTGGGAAGAAGAGAGGCGTGGATATTGATGGCGCCCAGGCGGGGAATGGCAAGGACGGATCCCGGCAAGATATGACCGTAGGCAACGACAACAAATAGGTCAGGATCGAGGGCGATGATATTTTCCAAAAACTGTGGCTCTTTCATCATTGCGGGCTGCAACAGGGGATAGCCGAGGCCGCTGGCAGCTTGCTTGACGGCTGAGGCCTCCATCCGGCGGCCACGCCCCTTTGGCCGGTCGGGCTTGGTGACCACGGAAACGACGTCATAATGGTTGTCGTGGAGGGCCTTAAGGGTTGGAACCGCAAACTCGGGAGTCCCCATGAACAGGATGCGGTAAGCGCTCATATGCAGCCTCCGGAAAGCGGCTCGGGGTCGTCGGCCTCAGGGAGATCAAAACCCACAGGGAAAGTCGTTGGTCTCATTGGCATGACAAGGTTTAAACCCCTCCAAAAACACGGCTGCGCCAAGCGCGATCAAACCCTGACGCCTGTAAGATCCGTCTCTTGCCCCTTTCTAAAACCCCTAAGCCTGCTAGAAGATGTCAATGCGGACAGGCACTTCCAGGAGCTCGACGTCTTTTTGGTTCGTATAGATTTTCAGAGAATCGACGTTCAGCCCCTTCTTAAGCCTTTCGGAGACGGGCTCAACGAATATACGCACTGTACGACCGGGAGTCAGTTCCTTGACATCAGCCTTAAAGAGCGATTTTTCCAATTCCACTTTAGTGACCTTCAAATCATTGCCCTTGTTTAGAACAACCGTGACGGGACGCCTGGCAAATCTGTCCTTGGTCTTTGCCTGCGCCACCCGATCCTGTGACAGGCGGCCAAAACTCAGACCCTTCGGCCGTGCTTCGACAATGGCCCTGACATTGCCTGAAATCCGGATCACGACTTCAGGCTTTTCCGGATAGTTGGTGCTCAACTTGATATGTCCGCCGTAGGTGGCCTCTTCTTTGACCCTGTTCTTGACCGTCAGTTTGTAACTGCGTCCCTTTTCCGTTTCCTCCAACGCTGCCGTTACCTTGTCCGGAACAGATATAGACTCCAGTTTCACCGTCAATGGCGTTTCTTTCTCCGCCTGCAAATGAACCACCTGTTGGATCTCGTCGCCCACCACCCCCTTTAGCTGCGCGTATCGTGGCTTGAGATGGATTGGGGTCCAAATGTTGCCTTTCATGCTGATGGTCACTTGCGGATTTTTGGGGTCATTGGTTGTCACCCGGGCGGACTTGTTCATCTTGCCCTCATAACCCTTTGTGCGCATCTCTAACGTAATCTTCCCCTCCCCTCCGGGGGGGATGGTCCGGTCATACCGGGCCACGCTGCACCCTCAACCCGGTTTGACGCTCTTGATCTCCAGGGGAGCACTACCGCGGTTGAAGACCCGGAAGTCGTGTTTTACCACCTCACCTTGGGAAATCTGCTGAAAGTCATAGACAGACTCTTCTATCTCAATGGCCGCTACGGCGTCTTGTTCCTCTGCTGCTTGTGTGAACCCGGCCACAACCATGAGGACCAGGCATCCCAGAAGCATAGCTCCAACGAACCGCATCATTTTCTACCTCCTTCACTGAACTGATCGCATCTGTGATCAACGGGGCTGCATTATCGGAGAACATCTCCCCGCCTCCTGTGACAACTGGAAAAAGCTGCCATGGAGTGATGAATACTTGCTGTTTCGAAAACAGCCTGTCAAGCATAATAATGCCTTTTGGCGATACTTCAACCATGCTGAGAGACCAAAATCAGTCTCTTGTGCATTTTTTGCCCCCATGGTCTGTGGCCCTACTTCTTCACCCCGACCGGACTGCCTTCTGCTTTGAGCCGATATCGGTTCACCGCCAGGTGGGCCTGACGCACAGGTTCGGGCAGCCTATATCCCCTGGAGCAATCAAGGACCAAGTCGATGGCTTCTGCCAGGGTAATAGCGTGGCCGGGAGAGACAAAAACCGGTTTTACCCCTGGGCGAGTCCTCACCACGGCCCCGACAATCCGTCCCTGGTAGTTCAAGGGGGCTGTGCTTCCTTTTGCCTGACCTGGTGGGGGGTAAGAGCCTACCAGGCGTGTCTTGGCACAGCCGATAGTGGGACAGCCAAGAATCAAACCCATATGGGACGCCAGGCCCATGGCCCTGGGATGGGCGATCCCCTGGCCGTCAAAGATAATGACATCGGGCGTTGTGCCGAGTTTGCTGAAGGCCTTTTCCAACACAGGGGCCTCTCGAAAAGAGAGCAGACCCGCGACATAGGGAAATGGCGGGGTATCAGAGGCCATGGCCCTATCGGCTAAAACAAGATCGGGAAAGGTGAAGGCAAGAACGGCTCCGTGAACCTTGCTACCCTGAGGGTGATAGGAGGCATCAGCACCGGCTATGGTGTCGATCGGTCTTGGTAGGGCTTTCTCGCGAATCTGGCGGGAAAGGCGCCTTTGAACGGCCACGGCCTCCTCATACCGCAAGTTCCAGGGATGCAGTCTGCGGATCTTCATAGATATTGAGTGGCCATCAACATGTACCACAGACCGGCGGCTATCAAATCCCCCCTTGATGATGCTTGCTCAAAGAAGGCGGCCAGTTTGTCCTTTCTAACGCGATGGACCTCAATCTTTTCAGATGGCTCCAATTCTTGTGGTTGTGGGCTGGCATCTTCTTCCAGTTCCACGACGACGCAGTATCCGATTTCTCTGACCAAGGCGCTGTTTAACGTAAGCCCTGGAGATATATGGACGACTTTTCCTGTATAACCGGTCTCCTCCTGGAGCTCCCGAAGGGCACATGCCTCGACGGTGTCATCATCTAAAACCCCCGCGGGAAGGCCAATCACGTATTTGTCAAAGATGACCCGGTATTGTCTGATGAAAAGGAGGTCACCAGATTCCTTGAACCGGGCCATGATGAGGACTGACGTGCGGGCATGGGTCCGCTCAACGTAATCCCATTCCAGGATGTCTCCTGCGTCGTTTTCGTAGATCACCCTTTTGGGTTCGATCCATGGGCTTTCCGTGAAGTCAAGCGTCTTTAATATATTCACGGCAAACCTCGTTCGTTTCATTGGTATGTACTGGCTTGGTCCGAGCACTCTCCTGCAAACCCTCACCTTCGGCTTTCACCTCCAAAGCCGATCGCACCACAGTCATTCCAATGATGGCCAATGATACGAGTCCTAAAAGGATGACCGGGACCATCTGGAAGACATGATTAGCCAAGGTAAACCCTGCCGCTTCACCTGCCGGGATGCCGAAGATGAGAAGCCCGAATACGCCCCCTGCTTCCCAGAGCCCCCAGAAACCCGGGGCGGAGGGGAGCGAAATGAAAAAACAAAGGATGACCATGACTGCATACATCTGAAAAAAAGAGAGCTCAATTCCGGGGCAGCCAAAGGCCATGACGTAATAAGAAGCCCCTGCCACGGCCCACACAAGGACGGAAAGAACCAAGCAAAGCCCAAGCTTTTTGGGACTTTTAAGAAGTTCAAACCCTGCGGCCAGGTTGTCGATAATCCCAACGAGGCGGGTGCAAAACCGTTGTCTCATCATTTCCCGGAAAGATTTGCTAACGAAAAAAAGGAGGTTCGGCAGGTTCAGCACCACCCGTTTCATGACCATCCGGGTTTTGCTGAGACTAACCAGGGCGATGGCTAACGTAAGTCCGAGAAGCAGCTTTAAGGTCGTCATCCCACTCATCTGAAGAGTGGCTTTGTCAAGATGATAGCCGGCAAAGGTCAAATGAAGGCTTGAGCTGATTTCAACACTGGCAAAGACAGTGACAAAAGAGAGGATCAGTACGAGGACGTCCAAGGCCCTTTCAACGCCAACCGTGGCCAGTACCTTCGTGAAGGGGACACCTTCTCTTTTCGAGAAGATGGCCGGTCTGGCCAGTTCTCCCACCCTGGCAGGCAAAAGGCAATTGGCCATGAATCCTATCATGAGGGGATGGTATGCATTGACAAAGCCGGTCCTTCTCACCGGATCGAGCAGGAGCTGCCACCTCATGACCCTGATCAAGAAACTCATCAGGGCAAGGGCCATTGAAGGGATCACCCACCAGTAGTTCACCCTTCTTAGATAGTCTACGAGTTCGACGAAGGGAATATTTTTAAAGGTAAAATAGAGGGCAAAGAGAGACAGCAAGAGTCCTGCCATGAGAGATAGATAGGTTTTCTTGTTCCCAAACATACTCTGGCTGGGCCTCTTGTGTAATGTGGATAGGTCAATGAGCAGGGAAATTCAGGACAGACAACATGCCCCTTATAGCTTCGATAGAATCTCTCTGGCTTGGGCAACATCTTTATTGATCTGGGTGGCAAGGGCCTCCGGCCCCGAAAACCTCTTTTCTCCTCGTAGCCGCTGGATGAAGTTGACGCGGATCGGTTGATCGTAAATGTCCTGGTCAAAATCAAGGATGTGGGCCTCTATGCTAAACTCGCCATTGTCAAAGGTCGGGCTGTACCCGATGTTGGCCACACCATCGTAAGTCTTGTCTTCAACCTCCACGGTCACTGTGTACACACCGCCTTTGGGGCAGAGCTCATCAGTGAGTCTGAGATTGGCTGTGGGAAATCCCAGCAATCTTCCGCCTCTATCCCGGCCCCGCATCACCGTGCCTCGGACCTGATAATGGCGGCCCAGTAATTCCCTAGCTTCCGCCATTTGTCCTTCCTCTACGAGGTTTCGAACCTCTGTGCTGCTGATACGCCTTGGCCCCGCTTCTACCCATCCAGAGACAATCACTTCAAACCCATAGGCCCTGCCCATTTCCTTGAGCAATGAGATGTTTCCCTCCCGCTTCTTGCCAAAGGAGTAGTCCTGTCCCACAACCACGCCTTTCATGCCAATCAAATCACATAAGATATCCTTGACAAACGTGCGGGCCGGGGTCGCAGCAAACTCACGGGTAAAGGGTACACATATCAACGTGTCAATACCTGTGGCGGCAATCAACTCTGCTTTTTGCTCATAAAGGGTGATGAGACGGAAGTGCTTGCCACAGTTGAGGACCCGGATGGGATGGGGTTCAAATGTCATGACCACAGACGTCCCATTGATGCTGTGTGCCTTTCCCATGACCTGGCGGAAAAGGGCTTGGTGTCCAAGGTGAACACCGTCAAAGTTGCCTATGGTTAGGACGGCATTGTTAAGTGGCGCTGTAATTTGTGCTAAATCTGTGATAAGTTCCATAACGATCGTTCCATATGTTCCTTGACAATGAGGTCAAATCTCTATATTTAAGGCATTCCATAGACAAAATCAACGATTTTCTTCCTTATTAGGTGCCGAAGTGGCGGAACTGGTAGACGCGCTAGGTTCAGGGTCTAGTGGGTGTACGCCCGTGGGAGTTCGAGTCTCCCCTTCGGCACCACACTTATTACCCCCATAGCCTGTAGTGCCAACCTGAGTTGCACGCCCCCAGCCGTGCATATCGGTTGGAACATCAAAACACCTTCTATTGACGGTTTCGTAAAAAGCCGTCACCCCGGTGAAAACCGGGGCCCGGAGCGTTCGTCACTATTTGAATAAACTGGATACAGGCTTCCGCCGGCATGACGGAAAAGTCGATTTTCTGACTTTTTACGGATCCCTCTTCTATTGATCACCACCAAATAGTCTGTCAACCCGCTCCAAGAGGGTAGGTCCTCTCCGGTCCTTCTATCTGCCTCTGGCAGGATGGTGTTGCATCAGGCTTGTCGTTGATGATATTATAAAGAGGTTTTGATGGACCCCCTGAGCTTCCCTACAAATCTGTAGAAAAGCAATAGGGTGATGGAGTTCTTGTGCTGATTGATGAGCTTGGCACCCAAATTGCCCCTTTTGCTCATCAGAAAACGGCCTATGAGGGTGTGCCTTCCGGCAATAATCATCTTGGGGCCCTTTTCGGAGTGTCCCGTCAAAGACTGAGCTGTGGGAGTATGGCCATGAAGGACAGAACGAAACCGATGAACGAGACATTTCGGTACAAGTACGCCATTGTCTTTGGCTTGACATCTGTGCTGCCCCTACTTCTCTTTCTCCTTGCGGTGGAGCACTATGGCATTCTGCAGGAAGGGCGGGTGGCGGTGTTATTGGGGGGGGGGCTGATCCTGGCACTGGTGGGACTGACCTATTCGCTACGAATCATAAAGCAGGTGAATGCCTTGGCCCAAGATTTTGTCAAAGTGGAGCGGGGGGACCTAGATGCCTTGGGAGAGCGGACGACCAGCAGTGAAATTAACGAGATGTCTCGTATCGCGGATTCCTTCAATAAGACACTCAGCCACCTGAAAATCCATGCCGGGGACCTGGAAAACCTCTTTGGAAAGCTTAACACCCTGAGTGAATTGATCGGGTTGGTCTCTCGCATCCCCAACATAAAGGAGGTCCTTCAGGTCGTTCTCCATAGGACCATGGCTGCATTAAACGCTCGGATCGGCTCGATCATGCTCTTGGACGATGAAAGCCAGACGCTGAAGATTACCTGTGCTGAGGGGTTGGATGAGTCGATTGTAGCTGAGACTATTCTCCAGCTGGGGGAGAGGATTGCTGGCAAGGTTGCACAGTCAGGAGAAGCGGTGCTGGTGGAAGATGTGGAACGGGACCCGCGCTTGCGGAAGGTCAATGATCCCAAATACGAGACCTCGTCGTTCATCTGTATGCCTCTTAGGGTACGCGGCAGGGTCATGGGGGTACTCAACCTATCAAAAAGAGGGGATAGGCGGGCTTTTAGCCAGTCCGATATGACCTTTTTGACAAGCTTATTGGGCCACATCGGCTTTGCCTTGGAAAACGCCAGACTCATCGAAGAGGCGAAAGATGCGGCCAAGCAACTGGAGCAGGTAGTCAGTGACCAGAGCGTTCAATTGAACCTGGTCCAGAAGCAGGTCGCAAAGTCCACCAAGCTTTTTCAACAAGCCCAGAAGATGGAGGCCGTGGGCACCCTGGCTGGTGGCATCGCCCATGACTTTAACAACATACTTATGGGTATCCAGGGACGGACTTCTATGATGCTTATGGAAATGGAGGCTGGACATCGCCACCATGCACGTCTCCGGGCCATAGAGGACATGGCCAAGAAAGGATCTGAGCTGACCAAGCAACTTCTGAACTTTGCCAGGGGTGGAGAATACGAGGTGAAACCGACCGATCTTCACAGGCTTGTCAGGGAGCAGAATCAGTTGTTTAGCCGCACCAAGAAAGAGATCCGGCTTCGTGAAAAACACGCAAAGAATCTCTGGGTTTCAGAGGTTGATCCGGTGCAGATAGAACAAGTATTGCTGAACATCTATCTCAATGCCTGGCAGGCCATGCCCGATGGGGGAGACCTGTTTATCGAAACAGAGAACTGCACTCTTGATGACAATTTCGTAAAGCCCTTTCAAGTGAAGCCTGGCAAGTATGTGAGAATCTCCGTGACTGATACCGGAGTGGGTATGGATGAAGAGACCCGACACAGGGTGTTTGAGCCCTTCTTCACCACTAAAGAGGCGGGTGACGGCACCGGCCTAGGTCTTGCCTCGGCCTACGGGATTATCAATAACCATGGGGGCATCATCAATGTGCAGAGTGAGCCGGACCACGGGACGACCTTTGACATCTATCTTCCCGCCTGTGACAAGGAAGTCTCAGAAGAAAAGAGGCCTACGGCAGATGTATTGCGGGGGACGGAGACCATCCTTCTCGTAGACGACGAGGATACGATTCTCGATGTTGGCAAGGAGATGCTCACAGCATTGGGCTACAAGGTGGTGTCGGCCCAAGGCGGAAAAAGGGCCGTAGATGTCTACGCAGAACACAAGGAGGAGATAGATCTCGTGATCCTTGACATGGTCATGCCGGGGATGGCCGGCGGAGAGGTCTATGACAGAATCAAGGAGATGAATCCCCGCGCCAGGGCCTTGCTTTCAAGCGGGTATGGCCTAGACGGCCGGGCAACAGATATCTTGGAACGAGGTTGCAACGGGTTTATTCAGAAACCCTTCGACCTGAAAGACCTATCTGAGAGAATCAGAGAGGTTCTGGAAAAGGCTTAGCTCCCCGTCATACCTCCGGAGTCTTGAACTGGCCGCGTATTTCAGACCATACCCCACGACGGGTTCTTACTGCCCAGTGTTGTCGGCTCTGCAAAAAATCCATCTGCGGCGTTGCACGGCATCTTTCGTCACTGCGACCCATGAACGGGGTGCCGGGTGGAAGGCTTAGGGAAATTGGAGTGACATCATTTGGCCTTGAGCCGGTTCGTTACACCGTGATGCCCGAAGTCTGAAAATCAGCCTCCGGTGGGCATGGACAAAAATGGAAGAGAGTCCCCGCAGGGGAGACTGGATCGACACGAATCTGAGAAGAAAAAAAGTGCCTGCCCGGAAAGGGCTCACTCCAGGCAGGCACACGAATGACCCTCAGGGACCTACAGTTTTGACATGAGTTCGGCTGTCACGTCTGTTACGCTGGGCGCTCCGTCAAGGGTGATGTACTTGATCTTGCCTTCTTTTTCAGCAAGGTCTTTGAAATAGTAAGCAGCTGCCAACGTGCCGGTGTCCGTGTCGTAGTAAATGCCGTGGCGTTTGTCGATCGCCCCTTCATCTTGATCATCCGATCGGGCCGAAAGTTCGCCGCCGCAGACTCGACATTTGTCGCCATCGGGTTTGATGGCATCGATGAAGATGTTATTGGGATGATTGTTGTCGTTGGCACAAAGCCTACGACCCATAATGCGATTCTTGGCAATCTGTCGATCCAGGAGTACCTCGACAACGATATTCAGGTCCAAGCCGGAGGCCTTGAGGGCCTCGTCCAGCTTGATGGATTGTTCCTTGCTTCTGGGGAACCCATCTAGCAGCCAACCATTTTTGCAGTCGTCTTGCTTCAGGCGGCCCAGAATCATGGGAATAGTGATTTCGTCCGGCACCAGCTCTCCACGGTCAATATACTCTTTGGCCTTCTTGCCGATGTCCGTGCCTTTTCCAATGTTTTCGCGAAAGATTGCACCTGATTCAATGTGGGGCAGGTTGTATTTGTCCTTCACGATCGCTCCCTGCGTCCCCTTGCCACTGCCGTTTGGTCCAAACATCAAAATGTTCATACACCTCTCCTTTCTTGACTATTTTCTATCGGAAATGCAGATGTAGGGTTTGACCTGGAGATTGGAGTTGATCTCGCACAGTGGCTCAGGTATAAGAATTTGGACAGTTTGTCAAGAAGTT
>Ga0180437_10003277_pt1 | contig 24299 bp, 50 predicted proteins | sample SS_ome_4_FD_132410 | JGI IMG/M metagenome (GOLD analysis project Ga0180437, IMG submission 132410) | Hypersaline lake sediment archaeal communities from the Salton Sea, California, USA - SS_3_D_1 metaG | ecosystem: Environmental > Aquatic > Non-marine Saline and Alkaline > Hypersaline >... | reverse complement strand
TCGGCATATTCAAACAAGTAAAGCATTACTTTCTTTAAACTTTGCATTGTTTATTTCCCCTCTATTCAATAACGTTAAAATTTTCATCCGTCCAGTATGCTTCCCTTGACACCCTGTATAGCTTCTTTTTGCATACAGTACAAACAAAGGGATCGGATGTAAGATTATCTCCCGTATTTATATCAATATCAAACTCAATATCCCTTGTATTATCCGGGATCGCATGTTCCTTGCATTTATGTTTTGTTGCCATTGTTTAAATCCTCCGTTAAAGATTGTTTGTTGTTTGTTTTTCACTACATATATAATATGCAATCCCTGTACCACTTTTTAAAACGCACTTCTAAAACTTTCATAAATCCCTATAAAACCCTATAAATAAACAATGTAAAACATGAAAGAAAATAAATACCAATGCAAAATACACCCATTTTATCACAATAAAAATACAAAATATGCAAAAAATTGCATACCTAAAAATCCAAAAATCAACCCAAACCATTGAAAATAAACAATAATTCCACTACGCAAAAAATTGCATACACTATGCAAAACTCTGCATACCAAATATCCCTTTAAAATCAACCAATTACCCGACTTTCGCCTTTTGTTCCCTGAAATAAATTGCATACCACCTTGACAATATATAAAAAAAATCCTATATTAAATTACATGGACAGAAAACCAATAGAAATTACTAAATATTCAACTCAACTACCAAAAGATACGAAAATCCTCGAAGCAATCGATCTTGTTGCATCCGGTTTCTCCGATTCTGAAATTGCTAAAAAATTAGATGTTACGAAGGTTACGATCTACAACTGGAAAAAAGAACCCGCCTTTATCAAAGAGATAACTAAACGTCAAGAAATTAAGGTTCACGGAAAAACTTTGTTGATAAAAGGACTCGTGGAAAAGACCGTTGATGCCTACGTACACATGGCATTTCACGCAAAATCGGAGAAGGAAAAACGGGCAGCTCTGGAAACTTTATTGAAAATTCAGGGGGTTTTGGGAAGCGAGAAATTAAAAGCAAACCAGAATGTATTTATTCTTAATTCAAAAGATATACCGGGCAAGATGATTGAGCATATGACAGAAGTTTACAGATTGTACGAGATAGCTTCAGAGAGCGAGAGAGAGATTTTTAATGAGAGAGTCAAGAGCATTAAAAAGATATAAAACAAGATATTATAAAAAGGTATGAGCGAGATAATTTAAGATCTATTATAGGTCGTATAGATAAGTTGAGTGTCTATGACTCAAGTTTAGTACAATAAAAAAGCCAGGACTTTCACCCGGCTAATAACAGGAGATAAGAGAGATTAAGTTTTAAGGTATTCTTTCATCCTTTTATTGTGTTTGTACCCAACCATAAACCACCATAAAGAGTCAAGACTATGCTGACATATCATCCACAATGGTACGGTCTGACCGTTTTTTGACATTTTTTTTGCACCTGCCGTGTTTCTTGTTAAATATTTATCCATTTCTCATATCTCCTCTTTAAGTTGTTTGATCTCAAAACCAACCTGGTTTGCTTCATACCTATAGCCAAGCTTGAGCAGCTTTGATTTTTTTACCTGTAGTTTTTCAATTAAAATCTTTTTTCTTTTCTTTGACTTTGCCATAGTTATTTCCCTTGATTATTCAAACATAGCTTTTAGTTCGTTGTAAATTTCTTCAAAAGTTTTGTGATAATAGTTTTCAGGTATTATCTTTTGTGCATAATCTCTTTTAAGATCATACAATCTATCGAGTTTATCGTTTACCTTTTCTTTAAACGGATTAAAGATATGATTCAGCATACTTTTGTGATTTTCTTTATATTTATTCATAGGATATTACTCCTTTTTTATATTCTGTTATACTTTCAAAATATTCGAATCGACATTTTTCAGAGCAAAACCACTTACCATTAAAGTTTATCATCTGGTTTAAAGGTTTTTGTATATTGCAAGTTTTGCAATTTCTTAAAAAAGCATTAAGGAATCCTTGATAATCTGATTTGTTATCTGCCATATTCTTACTCCTGTAATTGATTTATCATCTTTAAGTATAAATCGCTAATTGATTCCTTTTTAGAATTTGTATCTTGAAATTCTAAGCAAATCAAAGTAGATAAATTCACCAATTCAGATTTAATATTTTTTCTTTTTTCTTGCAAAGATAATTTTGAATTAGCATACGATAAAATACTTGTTACCGCCGATTCAATTTGATTTTTTAAACTTGTCATATCTTCTCTCCTGTAAATTATTGTTAAAAACTTAATCTCTTAATTGATACTACAAACCATATCGCTTGTAGTATCTCAAAGAGATCAAATTGCCTATCAATACTTATTTGATCGGTAATCAGGATCGGATGATAATACTCTGATAAATTCTTTCAATGTCATAATCTTAGCTCCTGTAATTGATAATTAAAAATTATTCATTAAATATTGTCGCAAATCCGCTTCATCTCTTTAAACGACAAGTCTTCACGTCCCATATTCATAAAGACGCCGTCCTCTTTGTGCCAATTGTCTACAACGACACCATTTGTATCGATCGTAAACCGATCGTCAAATTTGTCTAATATAGACTGCAATTCATTTACTTGTTTGTCAGTTAGTTTCATGGTTTGTCTCCTGTTGTTTGTTTGTAATTAAAAACTTAATAAACTCCACTATTTCTAATGGAGTCTATAAGGTCTTAATTATGCCAGCTTGTCAATTGAATTGAGTATTGACAAACATAGCTTTTGCTCTGTACATATATTGCAATGATCCTTAATTTGTTTTTTTAATTCTTTGTAAGTAGTGGTTTCGTTGCATATATGAGTATCTTTTATACACTTTATGCAATCTGATACCTCAATAATTTTTTGATCAAATTCCATTGGTTTCTCTCCTGTAATTGTTAATCATACTACTATAATATGCAAGTGCTGTGCCAAAAAAAATACTTTCATAAAAGCCTGTAAGGTGGTATAATTAAAGGATTTACGATATGAAAGTGTATTCTTAAAAGTGTAACCGATTCAAAAGTGTAACGAATAGACACAAAATTCGACACCTAAAAAGTATAATAAAATCAATGGTTTATAAGCCACCATAAAAAGTGTATCAAATGGGAGCAGAAAAAGCGTTCTTGTAAGTAATTACTTACAAAGTGTAGAATTTACCTTACAAGTGTATAATTATTCTTACATGTAAAATAGAATAATCAAAAGTGTAAAATAGAACTTACATGATAAAAAGTGTATCAAATAGCAACAGTCCCCCTACCCTGTTCAAATGTTGAACACTCCTAATGCTAAGTGCATTTGTGCCTCCGCATGTGTATCTTAGTACTTTGCGATTCCGAAAATATCTTGGTTTGATAATTTATTGTTTGTTTCAAGTGTTATTTTATTTCGGAATTATATATTTGGGAAACCCAAGGTTAAATAGTTAATTGATCAGGGATATGTTTACCAGATTGTCTTAATCCCGAATAATAAAAAGGTGCACTAGGCATTGTTCCCGACAATAATGATTCAATAGTTAATATTTGTATTTTTTGAAAGCTACTCCCCTTATGTTTATAAAACCCTTCTCCCAATGCTTCTTTTATCATGTCCTTTGTAGGTTGATGTAAAGTTATGAAAAAGCCCATGACTGCTTTTTCTCTATTTACAACATGGCATAAATCCCTAACTTTATCAACGCCAACATTACCGCTCTTAACCTGAACCATTGCTTTTTTTATTTCCCCACCAACGTTTTTGAAATATATTACACCATCTATTCCTTTGTCTGATCCCTTTATTTTTCCTTTATAGGGCTGTGCTCCAATTAAAGAAAGACCCCACCACTCAAACTGATAACGGTTCTGTGATGCAAGTTCCTTTGCACTGGCTAAATCTGTTGGTTCTCCAACAACGTCATAATCTTTTTTAGCTTCCAAACCCCACATATCATAAAGACGCTTTTTTATCAAAGTGGTTGCAAGGTGTGTTATATCAATTCCAATCCATTTTCTCCTTAAACCTTGAGCAACCATGATCGTAGTGCCACATCCACAAAAAGGGTCTAATACCATATCACCCTCTGATGTTGACGCTTTAATTATTCTTTCCAAAAGTCTTTCTGGTTTTTGGGTTGGATATCCAAGCCTTTCCTTGGCGGTAGAACCCAATACTGGAATTAACCACCAGTCTTCAGGTATTTTGCCTTGTTTGTGCATAGTTCTCTTTGTTCTTTTGCCATGAAAAACAGATTCAGCAGATTTACCCCCTAATTCACCTGCTTTAATACGATTTAATGTTGACTCGCTATAAGGTATTCTAATATCATCGTGATTGAAAATCCATTTATCAGTATTATTTGAATACCAAAAAATAATATCATGTTTTCTTGGGAACTGTTTTTGTCCCGGACTTGAAGCACCAGTATAACACCATGCAATTTCATTTCTAAAATTTCTTTTCCCAAAAATTGTATCCATAACAATTTTAAGATAGTGACTTGCGGTGGGATCGCAATGGAGATAAATGGACCCAGTATTTTTTAATACTCTTTGAAGCCCTATAAGTCTAATACACATCATTGAGAGATATGCCATCATATCATTTAAGCCAATAAATTTTCTAAAAGCTAACATCATGTCTTTAATATCTGTTGATACCAATTTATCGTCAATTATTTCTTCAAAAGAATTTGCTGTTTCTTCAGTCCAATGCCATGAATCTTCAAAAGCTGTAACCTGAGCACTCGAAGCCAAACCGTTTGGCTCTTTATATAAGATGTTATAAGTAGCCTTAGAATTAAAAGGCGGATCTAAATAAATCAAATCAATTGATCCACCATCTATATGTTCTCTTAATATTGTTAAATTATCGCCATAAAAAAGAGTGTTTTCCATTATTTGCTCGGTAATCTTAATTGCAATGGTTCTTTTTTAAAATGATAACCAACTTGCTCCCTAAATTCGCTTAACGATTCGCAAGTTTTGGCGATACCTATTATTTGGTTTATATGAGGTATCAATGCTTTTAATCCAACATCTGACGTCATCCATTGGTGATAATTCATTTTATGTCTTGGTGGCGGTTTGTTTTCCCTTAAATGTTGAGCAACATCTGGATCGAGAGCATCATAAATAACCTCCATAACTAATTTCCCCCACCACTTTGGTCTTGAGTGCAGTCTTGTCGAACTCCATCCTGTTAATCTCCCAAATTCTTCCCATAATTCGTCTGGAAATGTTTTTTCCCAGTCTCTTAGCTCTTCTGAAATATATGCGGCAAGTTTAATTCTGAGGGCTTCTTGATTCCTTTCATATTGGTATCCGGTTGCTTCATCAATAAGAGCAATTAAACCTACTTTTGCACAAGCACTTAATAAAATACTACATTGAATAGCTATTTCTTTTTGTCTTGATGTTGTTAGCTTTTCATTTACATAAGCGTTCACATAAGCCCTGCATATATCTAAAAAGTTTTCCGCTTTAATCCCTTTTGTAATCCAATCTAACTTAGGTTGCTTAAATTCTATAGTTTCCTCCAGAACTAAATCCTTGTCAATAAAGGATTTTAAGGCTTTAACCCCAAGATAATCCTCCAAGGCTCCACCTTCTACCTTGGTTATAGATGTAACTGCTGCCCTTAAACTTATGACTCTTTCTTCGGTATCTAAAACATAACAATCAATTTCCTTGTCTCCCAACACCAATTTCCCCTTATGTTTTGCTAAAGGCAATTGTTCCCTTTTTGGATGTTCACTCACTTTTTTTATCCCTCCATTTCTTGGCTTAACCTTTAAAAAAGCATTGATTACATTTTTAGGTTCTTTTCCATATAATGATAGTAAATCATCTTTTTTTTCTTTATTGCTCATTTAATTATGTCCTATCAATGGTCTATAAGACAGTCTTCTCCCTTCCAATCCTATCTGAGAATCAATCCGCCTTGCTCCACACTTTTTGCAGGTATGTTCATATTGGCTAAATAAAGTTCCGTGATTAGTTAATTGTTTGCCTGCTGTTTCGGGATTTCTCCCACCTTTTGCATATTGATGATCACATTTCTCATCCCCGCCGACCCAAGTGGCAGTTCCGTAATCCCTGAGTCCCCAGTAGGGAGGTGATGTTACACAGCAGTCTACAAATTCATCCGGGAATGTCTTTAAAACTTCAAGAACATTTCCTTGAATTATTCTCCCTACTAATTTCTCCTTATTTAAAGTATTCATATTTCATTTCCTATAATGCCTGTTCACAGTTCTCTAATTTCCCATTTATTATTGTATAGGATTTTAATAGTTATAAGTGGGGGGATGAAGTTGTGGTATATGATGGATTGTTGTCCTATTTTTTTAACGTCTATTCTCATTGATTGTGGGCATGTTTTGTATGCTGGGTGTCTGTATCTGATATTGTCGATGGAGAAGGAAATGAAGTGCATTCCTGTTTTATTAAATGTTAGTATTATTTTATTTTCATGTCTGAGGACGTTTACTATAGTATTGCTGTGGAAGAAGGTGTTGGAGGGTGTAGGGGGAGAGCATTGGAAGTGGTATTCTGAGCAGGAGGAAAGGATAATTGTTGATAGGATTGTGATTGCGATAAAGGGCGTGTATTTATTCATTGTTTATTCCTTTCTGGGATATTTATTTTTGTTTTGCTATTCCATCCGATATCTTTTTGAATAATTGTGTATGTACTGATTTTGCTATTTCTTCTTTTTTCTATTTTTCTATTATGGGGGGATAGGCAGATAGCATTAAGTTTTGACCAATCTTTTTTATTTATATCGCAGTGGAATGCGGGGCAACCGTTGCAGTGTTTAATTTTAATTTCCATCATTTATCTCCTTTAAAGCATTCCCTGCAAATAGTTTTCATAAAAGGGGAACGGATATCATTGCCGTTATAATATTCTGCGATATATATTTGTTTCCCGTGGTATTGATCTGACGGCAACAATTCCACCCCTGAATTATTAAACCATCTGTGGCATTTTTCACATTTAAACATGTATCTTTGTATTTCTTCTCCGTCATTCAAATCAAAAGCTGGACACATTGTTATTATCCTCCTTTATTTTTTTCTAATTCATTTATTATGAACCTGTATGGTTTAGTGTATATTCTATTCCATATTGTTTTTTTTAGTATCCATTCTCCTTCGGATATTAGAGATACTATAATACGTGTTCCCTTGTCGTCTGGTTCTAATTTATGGATATCCGTAAATCTCATGCCTGATTTTCTATCGTCTTTGTGAACGATTAGGATTGAGGCTAACCTATCAAATACCCAATCAACAATCACCCAATAGAGACACAAGAGGGATACTGTTAAGCAGGCGTTGTGTATTGTTGAATATGTAATAATTGTGTTCATTCCCTTTCTCCTAATGCTTCTTCCAAATCCCTATTGTATTTATTGACCAAATATTCTTTTAAGCACCATTTATTTCTTCGGCATATTCGAGTGCTCTGTCTTCGTCTGAGAAATGAATATCAGATAGAAAATCACCTATAATTTTTACATTTTGGTCTTTTGTGCTTTTCTTCATTGCAAAGCAGTTATTTATATCCTTCCATGTTAGTCTTTCAAAAAGATTAACTATTAGCACTGAAAGCCTGATAGCCTCGTTTGGGTTGTCGAAACGGTCACCTTTTAGAGAGTTGTATACAATTTGTTCTTCGTCGTTTAGTTTAAATTTCATGTTTTGTTCCTTCCTTACAAATTTTCTTCCATTTATTTTCCAATTTGGATATTTTATTGTCTAGTTTTTCTATTTCATCTTCTATTCCAAGAATTTGTTTGTATATATCGCTTCCCTTTTCCCAGCAGGACGGGCAACAGTAGAATGATTGGGAACTCATATACGAATCATCATAGGAAGTAACGTGGGAGTAATAGAATTTCATGCAGAGGCTACAGGCTTTTTGACCACAAATACCACATACAAATTCAAATCTGTGGTTTCTTAATTCTATACTTTTGTTATTTATCTTGAATTCTTCTCTGTATTCCCCGTATTTTTTGTTGCAAAGAGGGCATTTGTTGCTCATTTTTCTCCTCCTATCCATTTAAGCTTCGATGTTTCTGGTTTAATTTTCTTCCAGATTAGTTTATTCCATGATTTATGGTCAATCATGTTAAAAACAATGCCCAATAAATCGGGTGCGTGTTCTTTTAGATATAGAGCCTGCTCTTTTCTCGTTTCCATATCTTTTATTTCATTAAATATTCTTTTTGCCGTAATCTCCACACTAAAATATTGATATCTTAATTCACCCTCAACTTCTTTAACCCAAGATTCAAGTTCAGGATATCTATTTATTCCGAGATTACCAATTTCTATGTTGTTTTTAAGACATTCCCATATTGAAACAGATGAAAGGGCATTAAGTGTTTTATGCAACAAAAAGTACTCGTCTGCTTTTAATTTAACTCTCGACCCATCTTTAAATTTGGCGACAAAACCTTCTTGTTCTGTCCCTTTTAATCCTGGCAACAATTTAATTGCTTCTGATAGGGTAAAGTCATAAAATTTTACATACTTAACTCCTATTTGTTCTGCATGTTTTTCAATGTAGTTTTCTTCCGTGCCGTCTACCTTTGATATCATTGCAAGCAAAACCAATTCAGCCCTATCCCCATAATCCACAACAATTCTATTTTCGGGGTATATTATCTCGAAGAGGTATGTATAGGAGTGCTTTATTTCATGTAAATTTATGTTGTTTTTAGCCCAGTTGGTTGCCCATACTGCCTGTTCTCCCTCGAAACTACCTCTTGTGGCGATTCCCATATCTCCTTTATGGAAATACATTATTCCTAGACTGCCGTCGAGTTTTTCTGTAATTACAGGTTTGCCTTTTTTGAGAATCTTTTCTATGGATGATTCCGGCATTTCGTTGAGGTTGAAGAATTTCTCGAAGGGTTTGGATATTACATATCCGTAGGGGTCTAAAATCAATCCTCTTGAGATTCTGGTATATTCGTCCCATTTCTTGTCGAATTGGCATCCGATGCTATAATTGTAGATATAAATATCGTGTTCCGGGTGTTTCTTTTTGTTGATCAACCCTTCATCAATTCTTTTTTGGAGTTCAGCTAAATCTATTTTCATCATATCGCCCCTTCAGTTATTAAGTGTCTTTCCCATATCCCGATGAGTTTCGATATACACATTGGATTCCTTAAAACGAGAACTTCATCGCAGAAGATTTCGAACTCGTCATATTGCTGGGTGGTTTTTGCCATAGGTAACATCCTCACTGGTGTTAATTCCCCAGCCCAAAGATGCTCTGTGTCAATAAAATATATTGAACTGGAAGAACCTCCAGTATTGGAGCCTTCGGTTACTCCATTAAATAGTTGAGTGGTTGGAACATTTGTGCTGACGTAAATCGGAACACCATTGTAGCTCATCAAACGGAATCCACCTTTGACCTCGGTTACATCGATAAATTGCTGGTACTCTTGTAAAAGAGCATTTAATTCTCGCCTTGTTCTTCGAGCCATAACCATCATGTTCGGATTACCAATATTCTTGTTCATTGCCTCATCTATTTTATCCAAAGACAAATAACCATTTGCTGCTATCATCTGATCCTCAGAAGATAGGTTTTGAAAACCGTCAAAATCAGTTTCAGAAGAAACTCCGGTTATATAAGTTTGATCCTCATAATTCTTGAATTCGATAATCTTTCCCTCTATCTCCTCCATAAGTACGTCAATATAAGACGCGCCTGTCGGTTGAAGTTTCCGGGTCACCTTGCCTCTTGTCAAAAGAGTTCTATATGGAAATAGGAATTGTTCATAGCTGCCTGTGTCCTCTGTTACGAAATCTACATCCGTCTCCCATTCAGCAGGAGTAGATCCCGGAGTACGCCGGTTTATTGTCCAGCCTTGACCACTACCCAATTTTCTGGGGATATTTTGTCTCAAAGGGTTTTGGTAATCACACATCAGTGGTACAACTGCATCAACTACAGGCTGTAATAGAGCATTCCCTGAATTTGCTGAAGTCAAAGCCTTGCGAATAGTCGCCAATCCTTCTGTCCAAATATCGGTATAAGTCATGTTATCCCAACTCTCCTTGTTCAAATTTGGAACAGTTGTTTGTATTATCGCACACACATATTGTATTTGCGTATTTCTGGATTTCCAATTTATCGTTTTCTATTTTCTCCTTAATACCCCAGAGGAATGCATCAAGAGAGTCTAAATTTAAAAATCTAATACCGGAGTAATTTTGGGGCTTTGCTATTTGGATACCGAACTCATCCTTCCCTTCTGTAAGGGAGTGAATAGTGACATTCATGTTTGGCAGGAGTTCCTGAATTTTCGATTTGTAGAATACTGCATTTTTAAGGCTTAGTTTTTCTGGCATGTTATTCTCCTTCTTTTATTATGGCGATTCAAATATTCCAGTTAATTCTCCGCAATCAAGACATTCCATCCCTACTTCCAGTCTCAATTCGCCCCAGCAAGTAGCATATACGTAAGTTCTTATATTTTGGGATTGGCAAGATGAACATGCTTTAGGAAGGGTAATAATTTTTTCTTCCCATCCGTGTATAGATATAGAAATTTCATTTTTCATTGGTATCCTCTTATTATCAGAAATGTATTTTCTTCAAATCAACAAGTTTTTCCCATGCTTCGTGCATCAATTTTTTATCCATCTTCTGGGTATGAAGTTGTGGGCAGGAATATATTGTTTCCCATAAGTATTCAAAATCATGCAGAAACAGCGGGGCTTTAATGAAAAGCATTGGGATATTCATCAATACTGCCGTAGATACAAGTTCACCTAAAAATATTGCAGAATTATTATATTGTTCTTCAGGCACTCTTGTATGCGTTAATCCTCCGGCAGTTTCCCCCATTTTATGTATTCTTACTCTTGATTGAGATGCGTGGTATAGATTCCTTATCGGAATTATGAGAAGATCATATTCAAAATGGGTCAGAAAAGCTTCGATTGGGACAAGATCGTTCATTGGGCGCTTAATTATATATGCATTGCGGTAGAAATCTTCCATTCCACATCCACATTTATCCCCCAGATATTTATTTATACTTTCTTCGGTAAATCCAGTATCCCATCCAACATATGTAAAGATTGCCATCAGGAGGGATGTAAAACTTCTGCCGGTCCCCGTTACCATTATTCTATGTTCTTTGTTATTCATTTGTTCATTTCCTCCCTGAATTTAATCCCGATGGATTCTAATTCATTTCTCGCTTCTTGTCTTTTTTCAAGATATTCCTGTTCGAACAATTCTATTGTTTTTTTATATATTTGCTTAAAAATATGGAGGTCTTCTAATGCAGCAGCTACTTTTTCTTGAAACCCGTCTGGTAATTTCTCCCAAGTGACAATGTTAGATCTACATAAATTTATCCCCTTTTCTTTTTCAAATAAACTATTTTCTCCTTTGATTATTCCAAAGATTACATCCTTTCTAAATCCATCATGGTATGTTCTTCTGTCTATTATTATTTCCACAGGCAATATCTCGAAAAGGATGGTCGCTATTTCAGCCGATTTCATAAAATTATTGGCAATTCTAAATTCATGTATGAATTGATTTAAATTTAATTTATCCCTGTCTCCGATTTCATAATATTCTTTTAATTTTTGAATATATAAACACTCATCCTTAAAAAGTTCCCATAACAATTCGTAAACTCGATCTTTAACATTGTTCATTTTTTGCACACTCCGCTTTCTTCGTTTGCTATTTCGATTTTAGGCAGGAGCATATCCTGAAATTTCTTAACGCACGTTAATCTTTTAGGTTGACAGCAAACTACGATATCTTCTTCGAATATTTCATTTTTTATCTTTGCTTCGTTAAGCAAATCTTTCAGAATATTTTCCTTAAATGTATATTTATATGCAATTACTTTACCGCATACTTGACATTTAAGGGGCTTTAAAATTTTGTTCTTGTCGTATTCAATCTTGTTCTTCGTCATTATCCTTCTCCTTCTCTTTATGTTTTTCTTTAACATGCTTTTCCATTTGTTTTATTGCATTTTCAAGATCCCGATATTCATACCAGATACTTGTATTGCAGTATTCGCAAGTTAATTTATCCCAATGCTTTGTTTTCAATTGTTCAGCCACCAAAAGTTGTTTATAATTTTGTTTATCTCTAGGGACGCATGTATAATCTGAAACAGATTGAAATGCACCTTATTGTTTAACAAATATAGATATGCGTAAAGAATAAACAGATCCCCTGTGCAATTTCCGTCCATTGACTCTTTGATTCCGTAAAGCATACAGGATTGGAAGGAGTATCTGATTGCTAAAGATTCGTTCAATTTATTCTCCTTAAAATTATTAAAAATCTACAAATTAAATATGCAAGTATTATGCCAACCTATCCCAAAATTTAGGGATAGATTTTAGATAGATTAATATTCGCTCATTGAGCCGTTCTCTTTAGAATCTCTTGCGTTGATTATCTCGATTGTTCTTTGAGCAATTTTAACCAGAACTTTTACTATACCCCATTTTTCAACAGGCACACCAGTTTCTTTCTTGTAAAGTTTTGCTAATTCAGGGGCAACCATTTCCACAAGAATATCTTCTTCCATGTCATCGATCTTGCCATCTTCTGCAATAAGCATGATCTGTGTAACTTTGTTTAAAATTATAGCCCATTTCAGCATGTTCCTTCACCTTCTTTCTTTTTTATATTTGTTCCGTAATAATTACTGCATACCCAGCAGTAGTAATATTCCATCTGGGATAAAATATCTCTCTGCCTTTCTAATTTTGCTAATTTATTTTTCTGTTTACATTCAGGGCATATCATGCACATATTGTTACTTCACCTCCTCAATTATTTTCCTGTTTTGTAATTTCTCCATTGCTTCATCTAATTTTTCGTAATCTTTTTCGGTTTCTGGTTTTTCAACAACAATTCCCTTTTCCTTTATTTCAAAAGTAAAGTTTGATTTACAGTATGGGCATTGGGTAAGGGGGACATTGTTAAAGAATATTTGATCTGTTCCAACTCTAACCTTTGATTCCATAAACAATCCTACCATTTTTTGACAGCAAAATTCAAAGTTTGTAGGAATGGAATATTCGTTATCTAATTTGATATATTCGAAAGGAAGATTTATTTCCGTCTCGTAATTCCCTTTAATATTGTTCCAATCAACCATGTTGTGTTTTGTTATTTCGATTTTCATTGTTGTTTCTCCTTTTTTTCAACCAGTTTATAAACTTTGCCCCAATTTTCTTCCCTTTTTCTTATACAATCTTCTGTAACCATCTTATCTACAAGTTTATCAGCTTTTGCAAGAAAGTGAATTGCCAACCATTTATATATATCATGTTTTATAAGAGTCCATCGGTTTTCATTGGTATAATGCAAATATCCTCCGCAAATACGTATACCATACCACTTTTCTTGAGGGGTTCCATTTACTTTCCCTGCCTTCATGTCCCTAAATTTAATCATTGCCCTTTATTTTTTCCTTTAAAAATTCTTCAATTCTTTCTATAATATGCTTTTCATGTTGCAAAACTTGTTCCACCTGTTCTCTTGTAAGGCAGTATGCATACTTTGAAAACGGGCAGTAGCACTCCCAACATTCTTGACTGTTTTTTGTAATGCAAGGGGAGTGGATCGGCAAGCCAATCTTACTGGTAAATTCCAAGTTTATCATGGCATCAGGGTCATTTAAGTTTATTTCTTTCCCATCATAATCCAATGCACTGCAATTAGAGCATTTTGCAACCACATCGGGGTCGCCCGACTTCCAGCACCTTTTTATGTTTTTCATCCAATCTTTACTCATTCCGACTCCTATATATTTCTATTGCAGATTTACAACTTTCTTCGTCATAATATGCTATGCCACTAATATGACCGAAATTCCTTTGTCCTATAACTACACCAAAGTCGAGTTCATCGTCTTTATAGTCGCCATGTTCTGGCGAGAGATACGCACAAGAGCAACCAGCAGACATAACCCAAGTTGGAGTAGATGTCAAATCACAATCAAGCCCTAATTTTTGAAATTCATCTTTCCAATTTAACGCTTTATATTTATTCATTTTTCTTCCCTATTAATCGGATTGCAAGGACAATTATCTTCATGCCCCGATCCATCACCACAAGGGTGAACACCAAAGCATGTGCAATTATTCATGTTTAAATAATTATCCCTAACAATATCATCGTTTGGAGGGAAGGTTCGACCATAAACAATGGTATTATTCCTCAACTCCGTAATTTCTTCTTCTAAACTTTTAACTTTTTCTTCTAATTCAACAATTCTTCCTTGTAAATCTGGTATTATCGCTTTTCCAGCTTTTGGCATTTTTGTCTCCTTAATAATAATAATTTTTTTCAAACCAATCATTCAGCCTCAATCGGAATCCCCACCATTTCAATTTCATCCTTCCCTTCCATGTCTTTTGCATATTTTTCTTAATCTCGTCTAAATATGGCAATATTGGCTGTATAAACAAATATTTTCCGCCATTTCTGGAAAGTTCCTTCCTGATTTCCCATAATCTTTTATCATCCATATTTTCTCCTTTTGCACATAATTAAATATACTATCCCTGACATGAAAAATCAAGTCAAAACATATTTTTTTATAGTTTTTCTTGACATTTGGTATCATCATATATATATTATTAATGAAATGCAAGTTTTATGCCAAATTACAGTAAAAGGAGAATGATAAAAAATGGTGAATAAACCGGAAAATGGGAAACAACTATTGTCGATAAAGAAGTTTGCAAAATATTCAGGGCTGTCTGAAGCCACGATAGGCAGATACATACGTGATGGGTCTTTACCGCATTTTAGGATTGGGAAAAGAGGAGCAATACGCATAGACCCTGATTCTTTACAGGAATTTTACACCCCTGCCAAAGACGATCTCGATCAACCTACCCCTAAATACCAGCATAACCCGTTAAAAAATCCAAAGTTATAAGCTAATGGAAGAAAAAGAAAAAAAGAAAAAGCGCAAGAAAAAACGATACTACTATTACACTAAAATGACTGAAGATCGCATCCCCAAAAAGATAGTGAAGAACATTCCAAACATAGAACGGGACGAACAGATGTATTTGATGTATAAAAAAAGATACAATTCCTGCTCGAAGATCGGCAAGAAATTCAATTTGTCTAAGTCTCAGGTTTACATGGCTGTAAAAAATTATTGTGCAGAAAAAGGATTGAGGATGCCTACAACAAAGCATTTCGGGGGGACTGTGCCTCTCGATCCAAGAGACAAAAAGAATATCCCTCAAGGTAAAAAATATCAGGGCAAAATTTTAATGAGTGCAAATTATGTAACAAGGATGTTGGGCATACATGAAGCAACTCTTGGTATACACAGGAGAACTCGTGCAAGATCTATACCGTATTATAAGTTTCCGGGGAGTTACTCTTATTATGACCTTGACAAATGGTTAAAGGATAGTTTTGTACCTGCAACATATATAAATAAGGATCTGCACCGAAAAAAAAAATCTTTATGGCAGTAAAAAGCAAGATATATCCGAATTATCCGAAGAAACTTATGACTATAAACCAATTTGCGGAATATATCAGTGTTGATCCTCAAACAATACACAACTGGATGGTCAAGGGGTTGATACCGCACTACCGTTTCTTTGATGACAGGAAGATTATAAGAATAGACCCCGAAATTGTAAATGTTGGTAGCGTACCTATTAAAATCGACATAAGGGACGATAATGTTGCATGGGTGCAGGAAGCTGTAATGGCAATCAAGGATAAATTGGAAAACATGAATAAGGAAGAAATCAAGGAGTTGTTCGATTGGAACAGCTATTTAGCATATTTGTAAATTAAGGAGAAGATCAATGAAACTTAATCGTAAGCACAACGAAATATTAAAAGCCGTATCTCCATATTTTGAACACATGGAAGAATACATGAACTACCAGAACCCGATACGCAAAGCGTTCAAAAGAATACCTTTTGAAAAATCAGGCGAAACGGAAGATTTTGAAATGAAAATCCTTAAAACAGGGGGGACTTTAATTAACAATCCTGATAACAAACTAAAGTTTGATTACCGAATAAAAGACGATATTGATCATAAAATTGTGTCGATGAAAGACATAGAAGAAAGAACCTTTGTCATAGGGGCTAACGGTTCAGGATTCCCAAGCATAAAGCAATGCGTTCCTGAAAATAACATAAAATTAGTTGATGAAGATTGGGAATACGGATTAACGGATATCGATCACGCTATGGACTTGAACGGGGGATGCCCGAATATGATGATAATGAGCAGAAAATCAAGAAGGAGCTTAAATAATTTGCTCACAAAAAGAGGCGTCTATGTGTCTACCGAACTCTACAACGGCTTCACCCTTACCACATATAACGGTATGCCCATATATGTAACTATCCATATCCAGCCGGACGATCCCACGATATTGTATTTAAGCACCGACAATATTGACGTCATAGAGAAGTACCCGACAGAGTTTGTAATACATGAATTGACTATGAACAAGTTTGATTACACAATTCAATGCGAAGAATATTTAAGAATCATAAACCCCGAACAACTGTCTATGCTGACAGTGGAAGGAGAAAGCAAATGAATTTAACTAACACACAGAACGATATTTTAAGGCACATCAATAAATATCACGACAAATTAGAGGAGATGGTAAATTGCAATAACCCAATTAGACGTGCTATCCAAAGAGCAAATATTAATGAACTCGCAAAAGAAGAAAGATTATCATTGCTACCTCGTATTCGTAGATTAGTTGCAATGGGGGTTGCCCCACAACCCGATGTGAATTTAAGTAATATAACAAACGAAACTGATAGGTTGGATTATCTCTTAACTTCAATAGATGAAGAAGTAGAAAACAAAATTGAATCTTTTAAATACTGCGAAATGGAATCCTATATTTATGGGGATAAAAATTGCGGCTATAAAGGTTTAATAGATTCAGTTGAAATACCAAGTATGGTAAAGGGGGAAACACCTAAAAGATCTGCTGATTTTATTAAAAAAGTAGACGAAGCGATGGATCTGAATACTGGCAGTCCAGATATGATTATGATGGCGCATAGAAGCAGAAGAGGGTTTACTGCACACTTGCACAACCTAGGAATCGTTATTGGTGTAATTAACATTAATGGGGACAGACACATAACGTATAATAATATACCTATATATGCAACTCATCACATGTCTCCTGATGACACAACGCTGTTATTTATTGATACGAGCAGGTTGTGGATTGTAGAGAAGTATCCATTGAGGTTTAATGTAGATAAATTGTCTGATACCGAGTTTGGTTTTTTACTAGAATGTGAAGAATATCTAATGATAGATAATCCAAAACATATAACAGCTTTGCAATTAGAGTCAATGGATGCTGAGCCAGAGGGATGCCAGTATTGCAAAAATTACGAACGTGAGGATAAAAAGGGATAACAAATGAAAACAACATTTCTATCAACGCTAATTCTAATAACAGCAATATCCTTGACCGGCTGTACAATGCTTAACATTATGGGGCATATTCTTGATATCATGCCCTATATTTACAAGGGAACCCCCTTGATGGTATTTGATCTTGGCACGAACATTCACATTATTGCGTTTGACAACGGAGAAAGCAAGATATTCTGGAACCCGAATAGATGGAGAATACCGTTAAAAGAAAGCATCAAAATATATTATGATGATCTGGAAGACCATGAACTTAATAATGTGGATTTGCCCTTAGAAGGCAGATGGATGATAGACGGTAAAATTGTTGGAATTGAGAAGATATGAACCAAATAAGTAATACGGGTATAGATTCCTTTTTAGACACCATAAAAAAGGATACGGACAATCTTGATACTATCAGGAACGACCCTAAACTTGCCATACCATACTTTATGGTAGACGATGAGAACCCATCGTTACGCATTGTAAACGCCCCCTTCCACAATGAAATGCAGGATCATATAACTGAGAACAGGCTTAATTTTGTAGTCTGTCCTCGTGGTCATGCAAAGACGTCTCAGGTTACGATTGGAAGAGTTTTATATGAAATAGGGCAAAACCCGAATATTCGTATTGCGATATTTACTGAAGAGAAGGGGGCGGCAAAGGAACGTATTGATTCTATTAAAAAATATATTACTGAAAGCGAAAGATACCAGCGTTTATTCCCGCATATAAAGCCGTCAAAGACAAACTGGAGTGCTTTTTCTATAACGATAGAAAGGGACAGTTTCGCAAAAGACCCTACCGTTTCAGCAATCGGTGCCTACAGCGCTACTACTGGGGCGAGAAAAGACTTAATAATATGCGATGATATCTGCTGTGAAGAAGCATTGAGGTCTGAAAAGGCAAGAGAATCTATTAAAACAATCTTTAAAAACACAATAGTGAACCTGCTAACTCCTAAAGGCAAACTTATATATATTGCGACACCTTTTCATTTCGATGATCTTACAATGGAATTAATGAGAAATGCGCATCTAAGGGGGTTTGCACCTTTTATCAGAACAATCGACCACAACTTTACTCCTATATGGAAGGAGAAGTTTAGCAGACAACAGTTGATTGAACTGAGGAACATAATAGAATCAGGGGCATTTTCGAGAGGTTATCACTGCGAGCCGTTGGCAGACGAAGAATCTACTTTTAGCATTGCTAAAATTAAATCTTCAATGAGAATGTTGCCGGATGAGGATACCGACATTGCGAAACACATTGGTGTTGGCAATAACTGGATAAAAGTAATGGGAGTAGATCCTGCCATATCCAAATCTGTAAGAGCCGACTATACTGTTATTACAGTGCTGGGTATTCACCCTGAAAAGTATTACAAAGTGCCTTTGGAAATAGTCAGGGCAAAACTGGATTCGACCGAGACAGGGGCAAAGATAATCGAGTTGCAGGATAAGTGGAATTGTCAGGGGATAAGGGTAGAGAACGCATTTTACCAGAAATCTTTGACTCAGTGGACGCAGGTTCTTTCCCCCAAGCCGTTGCCTTTTAGCAATATTGAGGGCAAGGTTCAGCAGAAGTATGCGAGATTTCAGCAATTGGCAGTTGAGGTTAAGAATGACGGATTTATGTTTTACTGCCATAAAAACCCGATACCAGAATATGTCTTTGACGGGAAGGAAAACGAAAAATGCACTTGCGGTCATTGTTCGTTAATTTCTGAAATGGCGACACATCCATTGTGTAAGCATGATGACTGCCCTGATAGTTTACAATTAGCTAGTTCTTTAGCCAACGAACTCATAAATCCCAGTAATCAGGGTGGATTTGATGTTTGGAGAAGGAAAAAAAGAAGATAGTTTGGCATAGATTTTGCATACTAAAATATTGAGTTTAACATTTAACCTTCAAGGAGAAATACATGATAACAGAAACATTAACAATTACTGAAGCATTAACCCAATTAAAAATATTGGGGAAAAGGATTGACGAAGCGATAGAACAAGGATTATTCGTTAAGGCAACAAGCAAGAAAAGGAAACCTGCGGGATTCAAGACAGACGAGGATTGTTCAAAATCCATACAATCTTCTTATGATTCTATAAATGGATTGATGAGAAGAAGGATGGCGATCAAGAGGGCTGTTGTAAAATCCAATGCAAACACAAATGTAGACGTAGGTGGAGAAACCATGACTGTTGCCGAAGCGATAGAATACAAAAATTCTATTGATTTCGAGAAGGCATTGCTTCAAAGAATGGTTAATAATAATGATTCTGAAAAGCGAGAAGTTGATGCAAATAATCTCAGGATAGATAACGAAAAACAGAAAATTATAACACAAAGAGCCGAAAACGAAAAAACACCAACACAGGAAGATATTGATTTTGCGGACGAAGCAATGGAACCATACAAGTATACATTGTTAGATCCTTTAAACATAAAAGAAAAAATTGAAGTATTGAAAAATAAGATTGACAATTTCTTCACAAAGGTAGATACTGTATTGGCGACAAGTAATGCAACTACAACTATAACCATAGAGTATTAAGAGGATGGTAATCAGATGTATTCGGAAACCATAAACATTCAAGAACCTCCGATTCGGGTCAAAGAATCAATCGAAGATGGTATTAGCTCAATGGTAGAGCTTCTGACTGACAATCAGAATGTTGTTGGTTCAAATCCAACATACCAACTGTCAAGAGAGACAGAGCATATTAACTGGACTGCTAATCCAGAAGGATCTAACGTTCAGAGCTTAACTGTCAACGATAAAAGTTTAGGGTTCACGAGTCAAATATTCGAAAAATTAAACAGCAACACCCAACGTTCTATCGAATCCGAGAGTATTGGTAACGAGACTTGCTTGAATACGGTCTTTGGTGCTACTCGGCAGGGTATATCTGATTCATCTCTTAATGTTTTATTAGAACCATGTGCTGTTCACATTTCCCCGATATCAGCAGGTTGCACTTGTTCTGCTGTGCCAGAAGGAATTAAATAGTAAAATAAAAATTTAAAAGGAGTAAATACAATGAAAAAGCTTACAACAACATTAATAATCTTGTTAACCCTGTTCTTTGCATCTAGTATATATGCAACGGATTGGGAATATTACTATTACTTTGAGGACTTCGAAAGCCAGTCTACTGATTGGAATTTGAATCCGAATATTGAGTTTTACTATGGCGAATCCAAATATGAAGGCGAAGATCTTGCGTTATTTTTTGTTAAGCCTGAAGAGCCTGAAGATATGCTTGTAATGTCGAGAGATTTTGGGGCGGGTGGTCAGAATTACGGGATACATTGGGAATCAACTTACAGCATGGCATTGCATTATTTTGAAGCGTACGCAGACTTTACTTTTTATTACCCGAACGATTACAGCAAAACGGGTGTTGTTACGTACAGGAAATATAATCCTAGGGGCGAATTTAGCTTTTTCGATGAGTTTGAAATGGATTCGGTGGAATACTCTCTTGGGAAAGTAGAAATATATATAGAGCAATGGAATAGCGATCACGATGCTTTTGTTGACAGCATCAGGGCGGATCAGCTATATGACTATAGACCGATAATTAGCGACTATGCTTATTTTTATATTAGTTTCATCCCCAGCAAGGTTGAAATAGACGAGCAGATTACAATGCGGATCATGTTTTATTTCGGTTTTAATACAGCTTTGGTGGATATTTATATTGTAATAGTGAACGATTCCGGCGTATATTTCTTCCCGGATTGGACGGAAAGGGTGCAGTTTGTAGCGGTTGAAATTCCACAATATTTTTGTTTTCCTTTATGGCAGAAAATAGATACCTATCGTGTTGCAGATTTACCTCTGGAATATGGGAATAATATTGTGGCGATAGGTGTATGCCCGCATGGGACAACGGATTTTGATTATTATACAGGCGGCGTTAGCGATTGCCTAATTATCCTTAAAGAAGAGGAGTAAAAGTATGTTAAAGTTTATGGGAAAAACATGGGGACTTTGGATTTTATTGTTTATTATTGTTTGTTTGTTAAGTGGATGTGATGGCGATGGGGATTGTTCTGATTGCGACATACCGTATGGCTATCACGAAATAGAGCGGTTTAAGGACGGTGATTTTAAGCAGGTTACGTATACTAATGGTGCTAAATACAATATTCACTATATCATATGCACGAGTACGGACAACGGCTGTACTTGGGACAAAGCTGAGTATTGGAGTGGATATTAATATTATGCTCCGCAAAGTTGATGATACTACCTACGAATTTTATTACACAATTGTATTTGAAGGGGGTAAGTTTATATGCGACTGCCCTGCATTTCAATTCAGTAAGAACGGAAGATGTAAGCATGTGTCTGATTTGCTAAAAACATTTGCTTTGAGCAGGGATAAGTTTAAAGCGATGGAAGAACGGGAAAAAGAATTTAACGAGGATAAAATACCTTTTTAAGAGGAGAAAATTATGAACCAAGAAATACAACAACAAGTAATAGATGGATTAAAAACCATTATGCTGAAATTAGATGGGTTATCTATCAATGCATGGGACATAATGGTGAAGGGGGAATTTATGAGAGGTGTTGGAATTTTGGCATTGTTCTTGGGATTTTTAATCTCAACAATTGTCTGTTGTCTTATATTTAAAAAAAAATGGTCTCTAGATGTATTTGAAGATCAACTCAGTCTTATAGGTGCAATTATTAGCGTGTTGCTTGGTGCGGGATTGTTTGTTAGTTTTTTAGTTATGGCAATAGAAGGTTTTTTGTCATTAATTGCCCCCGAATATGTAGTATTAAAAAATATTCTAGAGGGAATACTTTAAATGGGAGAAAGACCTGATGTATTAAGAGGATATACGATTAAAATAAATACCGGATACGGTCATTTGTATTGCACGATTAACGAAACCGATGATGGAAAGCCCTGTGAATTGTTTGCTGTGGTTGGGAAATCGGGGCAGTCAACCCACGCAAAAGCTGAAGCGTTGGGTAGGCTTATTTCGCTTCTTTTTAAAAACAATGTTCCAATTTTGAACATTCATAAACAGTTAGATGGTATAGTGGGAGCAAATCCGACAATCACGAAATCATACGGATCGGTGCGTTCATTACCTGATGCTATTGCAAAATGTATTGCCAAGTATATGAAGATTAAGAATATTGAGTTGCCAGAAATTGAAGAAAAAGTTACAGAGAACAAAAGTGTACCTGAAGTGTTACCTGTATCCGATGGGGACACAAAATTGGGTAACGGTTTTGAAGGCAAGAGATGTCCTGAATGTGGGAGCCACAATTTAAAGCACGAAGGGGGTTGTGTGGGTTGTCTGGATTGTAATTGGGAGAAATGCGGATAGGAGAATAAAATGGATAACAAGGTATATTGCAAGAATTGTAAGTTTTGGAATCTTCCTCCGTTTAACGATAGAAGGGTATTTATTCAGGACTGCGATGCTTCGAGTGCAAAGGAAAGACAACCCAATGTTACTTGTTCTGCGACCCGTAAACATAGAGCGACATGGACAAAAGATACTGCATATGGGGGCAATCTCTATGATTATGTTGAAGACGAAGAACTTAAATATCCAGAATTAGAAGGAATATTGAAAGAAAACAACATTTATTACGGGAATGTTCATAAATATCTCAATAGAAACAACGATTGTCCTTACTACCAGCGCAAGTGGTGGAAGTTCTGGGTGGAATAATTATGGTTTGAAATTCTTCCCGCTCCGTCAGGGATTTTTTTGCTCCTTTAGTTGCCCCGGTAGTTAATTCTATCGGGGCTTTTTTGTGTTCTTTTGACACACTTTGATACATCCTGCCTATAAATGCGTTTTATTGTTCAAAAAATGCACAGAAAATCATAAATACGCAAAATATTTTTTATACTTTCTATAATTCTTCTTGACTTTCTATTTTTATTACATTATGTTAAAAGTAGAAGTGTTGCATTTTGCAACGGTGAGCATAAGGAGAGATGCGAAAAGGATATGTTTCTTGATAGATGGGAACAAAAAATAGCGTTAAAAAGGCTTCAGGAAGCCAAAGTTGTAACTAAAGAGGTCATACGTGAAGTTCCTGCTCCTTCCAACGAAGTTGCTCCTATTAAAAAAAGGGCAAAGGCATACGACCCTTCCTTCTCTACATGGGATCTTGGTAAAAACAGAGACCTTTCTCCCTCTACAAATGCAAGATACAACAACATATCTTGGCGAGAATTAGAACAAATATATTTAAAATCTTCTGTTATCCGTGCAATCATAGACGGAATTACAAGAATCATATCTTCCCTTGACTGGAGAATTGTAAGCAATACGCCGGATACAAGCAACATAAGCGTCAGGACTAAAAACCAAATTAAAAGGGCAACGGAATTTTTTAAAAATCCGAACGCAAACGATGAGAGTTTCAGCACATTCAGGAGTAAGGTTGTAAGAGACCTCCTTATATACGACACATCTGTAATAGAAAAAGTATTTAACAAAAACAGGGAACTAACTGAAATATGGTCGAGAGACCCGAAGCATTTTCATGTAAAGATTAACCAGCACGGTGTTGTTGGAGGGTATGAACAAAGATTTGTTAATAAAAACAGGGTTGTATCTTTTGCACCCGAAGAAATCATATATCTTGTAATGCATCCTTCTTCATCTACTCCTTACGGTAATCCAGTGATGGATGCTCTTGTAAACGAGATTGCTGCTGCAATGCTTTCAACACAGTTGATTGCTAAAATATCGGAATACGACCAGATACCTCCGGGAATATTGAATCTCGGAAAGATAGGAGAGCAGGCATATGAGAGGGCAAGGGAATATTT
>Ga0180437_10003275_pt1 | contig 24310 bp, 24 predicted proteins | sample SS_ome_4_FD_132410 | JGI IMG/M metagenome (GOLD analysis project Ga0180437, IMG submission 132410) | Hypersaline lake sediment archaeal communities from the Salton Sea, California, USA - SS_3_D_1 metaG | ecosystem: Environmental > Aquatic > Non-marine Saline and Alkaline > Hypersaline >... | reverse complement strand
CGCAGAGGCTGTAGAGAACTCCATCGTTGGTGCAATCCAACTGACATCACCGGTGTCGGTTGATCCCGGCCAGACGATTTTCTCATCCCATGGATCATGAATCTCGCGATCAATGTGAACATCATCCTCCACCAGCTGTTGCCATCCTGGACGCTTCGACGCCCTCAACTGATCAATCTTCGCTTCTCGTGTCACGGTTTTCGCCATTTCCTTTGCAAACTTCATCTCATCATCTGTATACTCTGGGGCTCCAATTTCTCTCATGTTGGCAGTGACGAGTTCACTCAGTCCCCTACTTGGTAGTTCATTAGAGAGCCCTTCGATAAACTCCACCTTTAGTTCGGTCTGGGTCATCAGAGCTGCACCTTCTGCTATCTTCAATACCCAAGAATAGATATGATCAACCTGTTCACGTTCAGGCGCTCGAATGTAGTACCACGTGCGAGCATAGTCTGGTACGACATTAGGCTGTTTCCCACCGCTTTCAATCACGTAATGTACTCGAGCCTCTTGAACAACATGTTCTCGCATAAAGTTCACACCTATGTTCATAAGCTCGACCGCATCGAGCGCACTCCTCCCCACGTATGGGGTCGCAGCTGCATGAGCTGTCCTTCCATAGAAGTGGAATTTTGCAGAGTTCATCGCCAGACTACTGCCAAGTCCTGCAACATTGAAGCGTCCGGGGTGGTGACTAAAAACCGCCTCTATTCCATCAAAGCAACCTGCCCTAACCATGAACACCTTGCCACTATATGTTTCCTCAGCAGGAGTTCCAAGGAACTTGAGGGTTCCCTGTAGCCCGTGTTGCTCCATCACCTCTTTCGTGGCGACTGCACCCATCACTCCTGTGACACCATGAATGTTGTGTCCACAACCATGTCCTGGAGCACCCTCTTCTATGGGGTCCTGATATGGAACGGGCTTTTGTGATAGACCTGGTAGAGCATCATACTCTCCCATGAACCCAATAGTTGGACTGCCTTTTCCATAGGTGGCCACGAAGGCAGTCGGCATTCCTGCGACTCCCATCTCAAGGGTGAATCCGTACTCCTGTAGTATCCCGGCTAGAAACTTCGAGGACTTCTCCTCCACAAGTCCCAGTTCTGCGAGTTCCCACACCTTGTTGCTCGCTGCTATAATCATCATCTCGTTGTCAGAAATCCACTTCCATGCGTCCTTCTTCATCTTAATGACCTATTAGTCAGATTCGCGTTTCGCCTTTATATCTAGCCTGATGCGAGCAGATGTTATATTCATCCCTTGAATTCTTGCTACGAACTTGTCATTGATATACACTACTAGCAGAAAATGAAGGAGTGACAGAAAGATGCAACCAAATGAGGAGAAGGTCGTTCATAAAGTACTGGGCAAGACCCTAGTGGCACAGACCAGAATTCATGGAAAGGTAAGCGATCTTCCAAGCGTCTTTTCGAAACTGAAAGCAGTTGCAGGGACATCTACTGCTGGTAGTCCCATTGTTATTCACCATTGGGGTGTGAGTGATGATTCGGGGCATGACATGGATGTCTGCCTCCCGATCAATAAAGAGGTCAAAGGAAGTGGAATTCATACCACTACTCTTCCTGAAGTGGAAGCAATGACGATGATACATAGGGGACCATATACAGAGGTTGGACCCTCATACTCGAAAGTGGCAAGGCACACCTATGAGCGAGGGCACCCAATTGCTGAGTCGACCAGAGAAGTCTTTCATCATTTTGACGTAAATGCTCCGGAGGACAGTGTCATTGAGATTCAGTCAGTCCTTCATGACTGGATGGACAGATTTACTTCAAAACTAGAAACAGAGTTGGGTCCTAAGGTCAAGGATGAGGTCTTGGCACCATTGAGTCATCTGAATTTCGACACGCCTGCCGATCAGCGTCAGAGGGCATTGTGCAAGTCTCTTGAAATACTAGCAAGCAAGACGAATGGCGAACAGCAATATGACATCCTCTCTCACTGCGCGCACGTATTTCCCATGGAGCTTATCCCACCAATGAGAGACCTCTACAGATCAACCAGTAGTGTGGACTCGGTCATCGAAGCTATGACATCAGCAGGTGGGTACTATCCAAAGCTGTTGCGACGGGAGGGTTCAATAGTCTATTCAGAAAAGGGACCTGCCAATCCCACTGCGCATAAGGAGTCAAAAACAGAGGCTGAGCGTCGAAGAGCCTACTGCTTCTGTCCACTGATAAGAAACTGCCTTGATAACACTCCCGAAATTTTCTGTAACTGTGCCGCTGGCTGGCCCAAGCAGCTCTGGGAAGGCATCCTCGAACAGCCTCTAAGGATAGAGATTGTGCAGTCTCTGACAAAGGGAGATGGCACATGCGAGTTTGCCATTCATCTGCCTGCAGGTGTTGCATGAGGTTGGTAGCAGGATCCGATATGAGGTACCACTGAATTTCTTTTCCCGCTGAATGATTGGTAAAAAGATTTTCCGATGAACCTGTCAACTATCTCGCGCGTTGTCAGCAAGCTCATATAGTACCCATTTCAAAGGAAGTGCAAATGAACCGGTGTTATTCATGACCTCCGCTGAAACCAAACCCCATTTGGCCATCTTCTGGGATGTTGAAAATGTTGCTGATGAGTCTGCAACACATAGGTCAATGACTGAGAGAATACGTCAAACTGGCACTGTTACCCGCGCATATGCATTTGCAGACTGGGACTCACGACGTCAAATGGCTGAAGAGCTCTACTCAATAGGTTATGATTTGATTCATATTCCTGACACAAAGATCAATGCAAGCGACTACAAAATGGCTGCATACATCCTTGATCATCTCATGCACTATCCTGAAACCACACGTTATGTTTTGATAACAGGTGATGGTGACTTCAAACTGATTGCAGGGGCTCTACGGGAACACGGAGTAGAACTGTGGTTGATCAGTAATCCGATCATCACAGCTTCAGAGCTACCAGAGCTTGCCACAATGTACAGTGACATCTTTTCATTCAGACCTGCTTTGGATTGTGTCCGTCCTGAGGACTGTGACGAGTCAGTTCAAAGCATAGTCCAACTCAGGCATCTTGCTGCAGTGCAGTTACAGGAGGTCATCAGAGTCATCACCCGGACTGGTAGTAAACCCGGAATAGGCCACGCAAAGCATGTGATGAAGTCATTGAATCCCGATTTTGATGAGGTTGTATTAGGATTCAAACACTGGAATGACTTCTTAGAGTGGTCAGAGGCACAGAACTATATTGTACGAGAGGGCGAAATGCCTGGCACAATTCTCTCACTGCCAAACAGGCTATCCCCCGAATCTGTCAAGAGGTCTCAAGAAGTCAACGAAGCTTTTTCGTTCATGGCTAAAATCGCTGAAGAGGGGCTCAATGAGGGCCATCCCTATGACCTCATGGAGCTGGGAGTCAAACTCCAAGAGCGCGGACTAGAGTTCAGCAAGGTTGGTTACAGGCGGTTCTCAGACTTCGTTCTGTCTGCTGAAAAACGAGGGCTTATTCGTATCATAGCTCCAGAAAAAGAGGGAGCTTCACCAATAGTCCTTCCATTATATGATGTGGATCTCCTCCAGAACTGGTTTGAAGAGAATGTTGAGCGATTATTTGGTCCATCTGTGAATGTCCCCAAGACTGCATTTCTGAAGAAAATCAGCCTGATGCTCCTTGAAACACAGACAACCCTTGCAGAGCTTGAGAACTGCCTGACTGTACCAAAGGTGAAGGAAGCCTACACTGAGATACTCAGTGCCAGTGAGATACCATTTCTCCCCCCATTTCAGCAGTCTCTGGCCCATGTCTTGATTGGCAAGGGATTAGGGTGCATCAAGGTTGTTGAAAAGGTCAATGAGGAGCTTTCCCCACTTGGCATCAAGCTCCACTGTCCAGAATAACAGAAGGGTTAATTATAACACCGCACATGTGACTCGAGTTGTGAAGACGATGAACCCACATGAGAAACTCGCATCAGTTCTGGACACCATACCAAATGGATTTCCACCAGCTGAGGATGGTTCGCATCTCAGAATACTCGAGTGGATATTCACTCCTGAAGAGGCAGAACTCGCCAGTCAGTTGAAACTTCGTGGTGAAACATTGGATGAGCTGGCTACTAGGTTGAATTGTCCAAGCGAGGAACTGGAGAAACAGCTTGACTTGATGCGTGAGAAGGGGCAGATTAACTCTTGGGTGTCAAAGAGCGCAGGTGCCAGAAAATATGGTCTCCTGCCCTTCGCAGTTGGGATCTATGAGGAGCAACTCAACAGAATGGACGCGGAGCTTGCTCAATTACTTGAGCAGTATTTTTCAAATGAAACTGGATTCAGAAAACTAGCAAAAACCAAACCAGTTATTTTTCAGGTGATTCCGGTCAATCAGAGTGTGAGCACTGAGCTCGAGATTCACAGTCTTGAGAAGGCAGAGGAGCTCATCGAGTCATCAGCTTCATGGGGTGTTCGAGACTGCATATGTCGCAAGCAAAAAGATCTGATAGGCGAGGGTTGCGACTATCCAAGAGAAGTCTGTATTGCATTTGCTCCGAACAAGAAGAATGCGTTTGATGATGACGAGCTTACAAAATCAATCACGAAGGAGGAAGCTCTCAGACTTCTGAGAGTTGCCGAAGAGGCAGGACTTATCCATTGCACGTACAATGTCCAATCTGGTAGGACCTTCATTTGTAACTGTTGTACATGCTGCTGCGGCGTTCTTAGAGGTGTAGAGAAACTTGAGAACCCTCGTGAATACATCAAGACTGACTTCATAATGACTGTGAATGCTGATCTTTGCACAGGCTGTGAATCATGTGTTGATCGATGCCAGTTTGATGCACTAAGTGTTCCAGAAGATGTATGTATCGTTGACACAAAACGATGCATTGGATGTGGAGTGTGTGCAATTGTTTGCCCTGAAGGTGCCCTTGGGCTTATTCGTGATGAATCTCCTGGCAGACCTGGGCAACCTGCCAATCAACTGGACTGGATGACGCAGCGTGCAATGTCTAGAGGAGTCGATCCCTCAGATATCATGTGATAATCTCTGTGAATGTAAGGAATGACTAGTCTTAAGAAGAACCGACAAGAACATCATTGTGAAACAGCTCATGACTACTGACACAGAAGAAGAGAAGGATGGACAGAAGAAGGGACGTACCAGCCCCTACATTCCTAATCTTGCAGAGTTCTATTTCAGACCCAATTTCGACTGGACCAGAAAACAGGCTGAACGACGATTTGCAAAGACCAAATCACCTTCCCCGGAGTTCGAGCTGGATACAGTACGATTCGAGGACTGTATTGAAGGAATGAGGCGCTTTCCTGCAGAATCAATAGACCTTGTCATTGCAGACCCCCCATTTGGAATCGACTTTGATGGCAAGAGCGGTGTGTACAATAGAGATGAGCGTCTAGTCATCGAGGGCTATGAAGAAACTGATGAATCATACCACGAGTTCACAAGTAAGTGGCTTGTTGAACTTCCTAGGATAATGAAACCGGAGGCATCAGCATATGTCTTCAGTGGTTGGACAAATTTAGATGCTGTTCTTGAGGGTGCTCGAGATGCAGGTCTTGTCACTCTGAATCACTTGATTTGGCACTATCCCTTTGGTGTCTATACCAGAAAGCGGTTCGTCACAAGTCACTATCATATTGTACTTCTTGTTAAGGACTCACGGAAATACTTCTTCAATAAAATTGAAAACTATCCTGAAGATGTCTGGTCTGTAAAACGACGGTATCGTACTGGACTCTCAAAGAACGCCACAAAATTGCCGCTTGAAGTGGTCTCTAGATGTATAGATTTCTCTTCAAGACCTGGTGATATTGTGCTTGATCCCTTCATGGGGAACGGAACAACTGCTGTAGCGGCTCTACTTAATTTCCGACATTTCATTGGGTTTGAGATTAACAAAAGACTTCGTCCCCTGTTAGATAAGGAGCTTGCCAATTTAGTGACGGGAGAGTCATACATCCCTTACAGCGAACGTCTTCCAACAATCAAGGACCTCGCAAAGTTATATCCCAAGGCATATCGTGAGTACATCCGTAGGGAAAAGGAAACCTGATGGTCAGAGATAGGTGATGTTTACCAATGGATATTGAGGAGCTATACAGACAACATGGGTCTGAAAGAGACCAACTTGCAGATGCCACAAGTATCAGCGACCTCTACACCAGACAGTATGGGACTGAATTGACACGCTGGGAGTCATATTTGCTCCAAAAGTTCAAGGAAAAGGAAACCGCCCGTCTTTTCAAATATCGTGGATTCGTGCATCACACAAGGGACACAACCCTTGTTCTGTTGACTCCTAGCCCATGGTTGATGGAGGGGGAATTCATATACTTCAGCAGGGATCAAGAGTTTCCACCCGATGGAGCATTCATTGAGGTGACCGGGCCAAGAGTAGCAGCACCACGACCTCTCCAAGAATCTCAAAGGGTCATTCAAGCTATTGCAGCAGAAACTTGGGCCACACTCCCTATCGACTATCTTTCAGAACTCCGCCCTCCCATGAACCTCAGAGAACTCTCTAGTGTTCTCTTCGAGCGTGTCGGAATGGGAGAATCCAGTAAGCGGGTGTTTGCCCAACTCTTTGTTTCAAGTCCTCCCTACCTAGAGAGTATCGGAGGATTGACAACAGGTATACAGGCTATCGCTTCTAGGACGCAGGTTCGTAGACTGCTTTCATTCATTAGAAAGGTATTACCCCCCGCGATGAGAGGAAGACAACCAATATACAGGAATGTTCAGGGAGTTAATGTCAAGACTCCACATCTCTGGCGATTCGATGTTGGCTCTTACTCCATGAATAGGATGTATCAAATCTGTGTAAAACGAAGAGACCAAGCTGGGTACAAAGAAGTATCTTTGAGTACTATTACAGAAGCAGAAACTGCCTCTCTTCCTGATGTTCCCTTGGCACTATCGTCAGAGGATTTCTGGGTTGAAACTGGGAATCCATCCCACCTACGGTTACCAATTCTGAAGTCAGCAATTACCTATCAGATGCTCACTCCTGAGATATCCAAACGGAGCATCGATGCAGGTACCACACATATACTCTCTCGCTTAGAAGCAATGCGTGAGAGCTTCGGACTGGAGGAGAAGGTCCTTGCGCGAGGATATCTGCTTGACGCGGATGTCCTCGGGCGACCACTGAGTGCTTTGAAGCTCGCACGTTCTTCAGCTCGCGCCTACTGGAAAGACACGGTCACATCGAAGGATTTGAAGCATGCATGGGATCGAGTGCTCGAGCCAGCACTAAAGGAGTTCATGGAACTCACTGAGTTGAAAGAAGGAGCTGAGAGGGACTGGGGGAAGGGAAGTCGCTTTGACCAGTTTGATACAAGAGTGTTGAGAGCGCTCAGGAACTTGGACACAGGAAAGACGGGGTCTCTGGGACCCACACTGAAAGAGATTGCCGATGAATCTGGTGTTGAAAATCATATCGCTGCAGAGACCCTCGCGCGGATGAAGGACAGTGGAGTCCTCTATGAGCCACGCCCGGGTCACTACAGGTTGGTATGATTGGTATTATGGGAATGACCTAAAGAACTCAGCAGGTTCCTGTCCTTCCTCGACTATCTCGATCTCTTGTACTCCGACTCGTTCTGCATCATATCTTCTTGCAAGAATAGTCCCATCAAACTTCTCACGGGCTGTTGCATCTTTCCCGCGCCAGACCCAGATGTCATCCCATGCGTCTAGGAGGAACACATCATCACTCTTCAGAGAATGTCTACTAAGATTGACCTCCGCAAAAAAGGTCTCATCTCCCTCTCGATGTACTCTCCAGAGCTTGTGTTCATGGGTTTCCATCTGAACCTTTCTTAGGATACCCTCGGTGTCCTCATTGGTGAGTCGAAAGTCATCGAAGAGTGCCTTGAATTCAGCTGGTTCATTTTCTCCCTCTATTCGGTCTATGTCTGCCTTTCCTTCACGTGCAGTGTCCTGCATGACTGCTGATGCAGCAGTGAGGAACTTCTCATCCACGGTGGATTTTGGCCCAATCCACAGATAGATCTTCATTCCAGCATCTACTAGGTAGCAATCCCCTCGCCCGAAAGCACCGGGGTCTTTCATCTTTTCAAGTCGTCCCTTCTGAATATGATAGACAATTGGTTCTTTAGACATTGTAGATTCTCCTGAGTCTCGTAATTTAATATTCATGTATAAATGAAAGTCTGATAGAGTGAAACACATCCTATGGAATCAGAAATAAAGTCACAGCATACGATGATATTGTGAGTGGACTGGTTCGATAAATCCAGAATGACACCACTTGTGGGATTCCAGTATCTAGATTTACGATTCCATACCATTGTTCCGCTTCTGTTGTTTGGTTTGAGCTATAACCAAAGTAGAAGAGGTTCTGCTGAAAGACTGAAAGATATGACTCATGCTCGGATGATGGGCTATCGATGTGGTTTGGAAAGAACCAGTCAAGGTGACGCCATCCTCCTGTTGGCAGAATGCAATGTGAGATATGTGTGTTTATTGGATTACCAAATTCTACTGGAATATCAGTTCCATTTGCAAATCTAGAATGAGTCTTCAAACGGTCCACCACGTTCTCGAGAAAATCACTAGCGTAGAAAATGATTGATACATTTGGAAGAGATACAATCGTGGCACTGATTCGTGTGTTGTTCATTTGTGCGAATGATAGAGGAAGGGTTGTGTTTCCAGAAGATACACTCCCCGTGACTCGAACATCATAGACAAGCACCGTTTCCTTCTCAATTTTCCAAGAGAAGATCATTGACTGATAGAGATCTTCTGTCAGGATGACAACAGCGAGAGTGACCATAAAGGTGAGGATGATAACTGTGAGGATTCTTTGTCGATGGTCCATCTTCCTACACCGCTTTCCACTATCATTTCGATACAAGTTACACCTTTTGGTAGTTGTGATTGGAGAATGGAAAAGGGTCATATCTTCAAAAACTCATGGACACAAGTCCTTGGTGATTAGATGCCAGAACTTCCAGAACTGCAGATCATCGCTGAACGACTTACAGACCTTCTTGTAGGTCAGACAATTGTGAAGACCATAGTCCACAACCACATTGTAGTTCATGGTCTTCCAGTCGCTGACTTTATGGCAAGAACGCTTGGAGAGACCTTCGAAGATGTTTCTGCAGATGGGAAATTCCTAATCCTCTCGCTGACAAAATACGATTTAGTCTTGAACCTCATGTTGACAGGTCGGGTGAGAGTCATTCCTAGGTATAAACGACCATCCAGCCACGACATGGTTTCAATCCAGACCAAAGCAACTTCACTCTGGTACTCTGACAGGAAGAAGATGGGTCGGATCTACCTCGTCGAAAAGGGTGACTACTCACAGGTGGCAGATTTTGCAGGAAGGGGCCCCTCAGCTCTTGATCCTTCCCTCACTCTTGAAGTATTCAGAAGGCGACTGGACGGCCGTCATGCTCAGATAAAGAATCTGCTTCGAAATCAACGTTTCGTGAAGGGTATTGGAAATGCCTATGCTGATGAAATTCTACTCTATGCTGGCATCTCCCCATTTCGAAAAAGCTCAACTCTAACTTCTGATGAAACTAAGAATCTGTATCATTCTATGCAAAAAGTCCTCACTCGAATCCGCGATATCCTCTCTGAACGATCTCTTGATGAGATAGCAAGCGAGAAGAGGGACTTCCTGATGGTACACAATAGGGGTGGAGAAATTTGTCCTCTTTGTGGTGGACGAGTGTCTGAGGTGTCTGCAAACAGGTTCAAGACCAACTATTGCCAGACCTGCCAGAAGTAATATACGTAAGATATGCTCCATTCCCAGCATATATTGGAGATGGACTGAGATGGACACATGGGAAGAGCAGTTCCTTCGAGAGATTGTGGAGTTGGACACAAACAGCGATGAGAGGAAGAACTATGCTGTCTGTGCGGAGGTGGTCAAGAAGTACTGCCAAGAGGCTGGTCTTGAGGTTGAGGTCTTTGACTCGATGCATGATGGAATCCCACAGCCCAATATTGTAGCCACCATGGATGTTGGTGCAAAGACCACAATTCTTCTCTGCACACATTATGATGTGGTCCCTGCCGGGGACATAGAAGAGTGGAAAAGGCCTCCCTTCGAGCTGACGATTGAGAAGGGAAAGGCATATGGTCGTGGTGTTAGCGATGACAAGGGCAACATCGTTGCTACGGTCAGTTCTGCAAAGGAACTCATCAAGAAAGGCACGTCGAAGGTCAATTGGAAGATACTAATCAGTCCAAATGAAGAGATTGGTGGCATTTGGGGTATAGACTACCTCATCAACGGCCCTCCAAAGATAAGGGGTGACTTCGGGATAGTCGTTGACTCGGGTCCTGAGTATGTCAGCATGGGTGCCAGTGGAGTCATCTCAGGTACGATGACCGTTCGAGGTGTTCAGGGACATGCCGGGTATCCCTTCAAATTTGCAAATGCGATTCACCTCTCAATACCACTTATGCAAGTAATGCTTGATTATGTTGATATCAGACGAAAGGTTGAATCCAAATTACAAGCTCCCCCAGGCAGCCCTCATCGAACGCTCTGGGGTCGATTTTCAATGACTGTTTACAATGCTGGGAGTAAGACCAACACGATTCCCGGGAAAGCTGAGATCTCCTTCGATTGTCGAACCATCCCTGAAGAAGATGTTGAAGATGTCGTCAGGGACATTGAGGAGTTCTTTGAGAAGGCAAAGGAAGAGACTGGTGTTGAGGCATCCATCGAGTTCAAGACCAAATATGCCGGTTGGGGCTCTGACCCCGAGAACAAATACGTGAAGAAGTTCCACGAAGCGGTCAAAGATGTTGTAGACCCTAGAATCGTGATTGCAGCTGACTTGGGAGGGAATGATGGTCACTACTTTACTTCCCATGGCATACCAACAGTGTGCTATGGCACGCTCAGAGCGGATAATAATATACATGGACTAGACGAGTTCATGCACCTTGAGGACTTCGAGAAGGTCAAGAAGGTCTTGATTCATTTTGCTGAGGTGTGTGAATAGTGGTTGACATACACGACCTCAAAATAGGGGCTCCCGGTCCCTTTCTCCCACCGTGGGAAAATGCGTTGAAGAATGCGAAGACAATCGACTCGCTGGGGTATGCTTCAATGGCCTTCCCGGATCATTTTGCCGGATTCATACCTGAGAGCATCTGGACACCTGACATCACACCGCTAGCGCTTTTCCAAAATTCACCACACACATACTATGAACTATCTGCTATCATGAGTGCATGTGCAGCTGTGACTGAGAAGGTACAGCTTATTTCCTCCGTGACTGAACCACTCAGACGTCATCCAATCCTTCTTGCGCAAACCTTTCTCACCCTCGACCATATCAGTCGAGGAAGAACAGTACTTGGCATTGGGGCTGGAGAGATTGAGAATGTCGAGCCTTATGGACTGAAGTACTCTGGCCAAGTCGCAAAACTGCGCGAGGCTCTTGAGATTATCCGGATGGTTTGGAACACGCATGAGCCATTCAGCTACGACGGTCGATATTGGAAACTCAAAGATGCAGTCATGTCTCTGAGACCTGCAGAGGAGGGAAAACCCCCACCCATCTGGATAGCAGCCATGGGTCCAAAGATGCTCAAACTCGCAGCTGAATATGGCGATGGCTGGATTCCGACAAGTCTGAATCCAAGTGGTTATGGTGAACGCTTGAAAGAGATTCAAAACCACAGGAAAAAGCTCGGTAAAACAGGCACCTTCACAGCTGCATTATGGAACTGGTGTATAATGGATGAAGACACATCAGAATGCGAGAGAATGATGAACACTCCACTGGCCAAGGCATTTACCCTTCTCTATCCTGGTGTTGAATGGAAACGTCTTGGATATGAGCATCCTTTTGGTGACAATTTCCACTCACTAACTGATTATGTTCCTATGAGATATGATCGAAAGACCACGCTAGAGGCTATCAACAAGGTTCCCCTAGAAGTCGTAAAAGAGTTCTACATGTCCGGCGATACAGAAACCATGATTGGATTGTTAGAGGACTTTGCGAAGCAGGGCCTCGAACACTGCATAATGTGGAATTCGAGCGGTATGTTCGACTTGGAGAAGGTGCGTTCATCCTATAAGATAATGAAAGAGGTCATAGCCTATGTCAAAGGATAGGCTTGTCCTTGTAACACAAAACCAGCACAAACTCAGGGAGCTAAGACCCCTCTTTAAGAGATTCAATGTGGACTTCGAAACCACAACAATCAAGAAACACGAGGTCCGTTCTGAGAGCGTAGAAGAGATTGCCAGAGTGGCAGCAAAGGCAGCCTTTGATGTCCTTCAGAAACCCGTTGTTGTCGATGACACAGGGTTCTTTGTTGATGGACTCAGGGGGTTTCCGGGGTCCTATGCGGCCATCATACTCAAGACGATAGGCTATGCTGGGATTCTTCGGCTTATGACAGATGAAGTTGAACGGGCATCGAGGTTCGAGACTGCTGTTGGTTATTGCGATGGTGAACACTTGGAAACATTTGTGGGAACAATGACAGGAACTGTAGCGGACCGCCCAGCAGGTACTGAGGGCTTTGGGTATGATCCCATCTTTGTGCCCGATGGGTTTTCGAAGACATACGCACAGATCACACTTGAGGAGAAGATTAGTATATCACACCGGACAAAGGCATTTGAGGGATTTCTAAGATGGTACACTTCCACTGTTGACAAGCCTTAAGAAAGAAAGGAATAACCTCTGAGATGGAACAAAGATGTCAGTGAGTGAGGGAACCCTGAAGGCGCTGAAGCAACTTGGTCTCACAGAATACGAGACCCAAGCATACCTTGCACTGGTTGCAGGGGGACAGATGGGCGCTTCCGATGTTTCTACCAAATCAAAAGTCCCTTACTCGAGAATCTACGATGTGCTTGGTCGACTGGAAGACAAACAATTCATTCAGGTGAAGAAGGGGAGACCCACTACCTACATCGCCAAAGCTCCAACAGAGGTGATGCGACTAGTTCGTTTGGACTGGGAGGAGCGACTCAAGGAGTCAAGCAAGGTGGTGGTGGAGGAACTCCAACCCCTATTTGAGAAGGAAACAAAGGTGACCCCACGCGATGTCTGGGTGATTCATGGTCGTGCCTCAATCCTTGCTAAAGCCATGGAGATGTTAGACGCTGCCAAAGAGGAAGTTCTGTTGTCTCTACCATCCTTTGACCTATCAGCAGAAGATGTGGACACTGTTGTTGAACGAGTCCTACAAGTCAAAGCGAGAGTTCGCATCCTTACATCCTCAATCACAGATACACTGAAAGAACTAATTCCCGAAAAGTTTGAGGTCAGAACGCGAAGCCGTGTATTTGGGGCTGGTCTTGTGGTTGACCATCGTGACACATTGATCATGCTGGCTGGGGGCGAAGGGAGTGACGAGTTTCTTGGTATCTATTCATCCCACGCTATCTTCGCAGCGATGAGCAGCAGTTACTTTGAGTCTCTCTGGAAGGATAGTACCCCTCTTTGACGGCCTTTTATGGTATCCTGAAGACGTTCTATCATAGGTATTACTCGCCTTTAGAACAGAGTCTGTGAGGGTTTATTGTGACTCAGCCAGAAGTTGAAGCCCAAGGTCAGGATGAAGCAGTAATGACTGAGGACAAAAGTCCGAAATACGAAAGCAAACTCTCACCGAGCGCAACTGCGATTCTGCGCTTTGTCAAGACCTTCGAAGAGGGAGGACAGTTACAGGTCTTTCAATCTGATGCTGAATTTGAATTGCTGCGCACAATGGTCACCTCATATAGAGGAAGCCTATCCTCTCTCTTGACCCGACGATTGGAGGAGGTCGTCAATCTAGGCGGTGTTTCAATAATATCTCAGAGAGACATCATGAGTCTCATTGTCAATCTCTGGGAGGAGAACATTTCTCGTCTATCGAGGACCGAGCTCCCATTCTTGGAGGCTGCAATCAAGAATCCTGGAGTCACACTAAATGTCTTGTCTGAAAGATCAGGATTAAGCTATGCTCAGACAAGACGGGCTCAGAAACGACTTAGCGAGTCTGGGGTTCTGAAGACAGTTGGGATGCTGAACACCCATAAACTCGGACTGGAACGCGTACTTATCATCTTTGAATCCCCCTCCCTGGTTCTATCAGGACCTTACGTGCAGAAGACACTCATGGTCGATGGATACTCCCCCTTGGTCCTTGTTGTGGCCACAATACCACACCAACAGAGAGAGGAACTTCTAGAAACGATTAGATCCTTCCGTGGTAGCACAGGAGGTGTATCGGTCTGGTCGCTTTCAGATGGAAGACCATTTTTTAGTGGTCGATATTTCAATCCTCAGGATGGATGGAACCTTGATCTCCTGCATTTTCGCTTGATGCTACAAAAAGGAGGTGACCCCCTCCTACTAGCTGATGTAGCAACACCTTCTCCACGCAAACCAAATCGCTTCACATACGCTGATGTCAAGATTATAGATGCTCTTGTTGATGAATACGACAGTACTGGAAACGATATAGTGACATCCACAGGACTGTCTGCCTCAACAGCATTCAGAAAACGAGCTCAGATGATAAAGAATCGAGTAGTTCTACCACGGGCACGAGTCAATATTCCACGTCTTAGTGACAGAGTGGTCTGCCTTCTCAGTCCAGAATGCTCTGGGGATATAATACCTGCATGGAATCACCTACCAATAACATACCAGAGCAGAATCCAAAGCCTCGAGGATTCCTCTGAAAAAAAGGTCCTACTGGTTTCTGGATTGCCCGCAGGATCGGGTCGTTATCTAATAGAAGTCCTCAATGATGAAACTTCAAAAATTCATGACTATAGTGCACATGTTGTAGCAGCAGGTTCAGGGCAGTCCACAAAGGTGGCTAGTATGTACGATAGGAGGAGCGATAGCTGGAAGTGGGATGTTTCCAAGTTCTTTGATGCATTGACCTATAGTGTTGTCAGAAGGGAGGCTTCTCCCACGGATATACCACTTGATTTGGCTTGATGTGTCTGTGACGCAACCCTAATCTTGGACAATGTCCGTCGTTCTACTGAGTCACTCATGATTGAGATAGTGTTCCTAGGTTCAGGCGGGTCAATTCCAACGGAAACGAGAAACCATCCAGCAATAGCTATTCGCTATGAAGGATGGGTTTTGCTTCTAGATGCTGGAGAAGATGTCCAACGACAATATGAGAGGGCACAACTAGGACTCAACAAGAAGATGGCAATCTTTGTCACTCATGTTCATGCTGACCATGTCCTGGGTCTACCAGGCCTTCTGTTGAGGTTCTCCCTCCTCGGTAGAACAAAACCACTTAACATCTATGGACCTAGTGAACTCATTGAGTATGTCAAGGTCAGCCAGTCAACGATCAATCTAGGGACCACCTTTGAAACTACAGTGCATGCTATTGGTCCGGGCAAGGTATTCAATGAACAAGACCTTTCGGTCCGTGCCTTTGAAGTGGACCATCGTGGGTATGCGCTGGGTTATGAAGTCACATGGGCTCGTTCGACTGGGAGGTTTCTACCCGCAAAAGCGAAGGAATTTGGTGTCCCTCAGGGACCACAGTGGAGAGCACTGGCTGCTGGTGAATCAGTTGAACTGGAAGACGGGACTATGGTTTCATCAGATGATGTGACAGAGCCAGCCCCAAAACCCTTGAAGATTGTCTACTCGGGAGACACTAGGCCTTGTGATACACTTCGAAAAGCAGCAAAAGAGGCTGATGTTCTAATTTGCGAGGCGATGTATACCACTGACCATGCAGTACTTGCTGAAGAGCGTGGTCACTCGACCGCAGCCGCTGTAGCTGAACTTGCAAAAGATTCAGGCGTCAAATTGCTTATATTGACCCATTGGAGTCCGCGATATCACGAGGGGGAGGAAGTGATAGGAGAAGCACGACCAATCTTCCCAAATTCAGTCCTTGCCCATGATCTGATGAGAATCAGACTGAGAAAAGATGGAACTGCAACTATCATGAATTCATCCGGACATTGAGCCATCAGCGTAGTCCCAGCTGCAGGGCTTTGAGTGGATGCTTTGACAGCATCCGCTTGCCAATCTTACCCTTCATGTTCGAAAATGGGACGACTCTAGATAAGACATCAGTAAAGTAGTTCCTCATGACGGGGTCTTCATCAACCATTTGGAAGAGCAATTCAGAATGTTTAGGCGACCTATGAAGGATATCAGCTATCCATCTGGAGTCAATAAGCTCCTTCTCTAATTTCTTCTTTAATTGAGTGTCATACTCCACGACATGAGTGGGTGTTTTCATTTCAACTGCCTCAGAAGCTATCTTCGCGGCCAAAGATCCTGACTGGATCGCGTATGATATTCCCTCGCCAGTTATGGGTGACACCAATCCTGCAGCATCTCCGATTAGCATGCTCCTTCGTGCAATGCTGCGATGTATTTTACCCCCAAGAGGAACCCTTGACGACACCTTCCTTGAGGTATCAAGCTCTATACCCTTGTCCAACTCAATCTTTGTCACTAGTTTCTCCCAAGCATGACGAAGGTCTTCCCGTTTGTCAAGGCGGCAACCAACCCCAACACTAAGTCCTTTCTCTTTGGGAAAACACCAGCCATATCCCCATGAAACTAGGTCAAAGTAGAGCTCGATTACAGGACATCCTTCTGCACCATGGGTCATCATGACTGACTCAACATCCTTCGTGTTCAATGGAACCTCTGCAGAGATGCACATTGCTACTTGGTCCGATGCCCATTTTGGCCGAACACCCAATTTTCTCGCTATAATACTATTAACTCCATCCGCTCCCACCAATAGATGTGACTTATACGAGTCCCCCACAGCCAGTGCTCGTATCCCCGATCTGAGCTGTTCCAAACCCACTACTTCTACTCCCTGAATCACCTCAACTCCTTCGTCAACCGCTTTCTGGAGAAGATATGAGTCAAATCTGCTTCGAGTAATCAGATGCCCTGTGAGGTTCTTGCTTGTCAATATCACTTTCTTCTGAGAAGGCGTGTGCACCAGTGCCCCATGGAAGGTGTGTTCAATCATAGGAGAAATGTCTAGATCGAGATTTTGAACTGCAAAAGGTCCAAGTGCACCACCACACGGCTTATCCCGAGGATGATTTGCCTTCTCGAGCAAGAGGACATCTAGTCCTGCTTCTGCTGCCTTTCTTGCGCATGTAGCGCCTGCTGGACCCCCACCAATCACGGTCAGGTCATACAATGCCAGTCACCCAATTCATAATCAACTAATCACAACATGAATAAATCTGCTTTCACGACCCATATTTGGGTGTACAAACTGGCTTCTGATGAGAAAGTGAAGATTGGTCTAATCACAACAGGTGGGACCATCTCAAGTGTCTATGACCCAAGAACGCATGCACTGCGACCAGGTCTATCAGTTGAGGAGTTGCTTGACAGGCTTCCAAAGGGAATGGGAGATGTTGAAGTGATTCAACGAGAACTGTACCAACTTGACTCAGCCAATGCGCAACCACATCACTGGCAGGAGCTAGCCAGTGCTATCAAAGACATAAGTGAGGAAATTCTTGACCTGCATGGGATAGTGATCGCTCATGGTACTGACACCATGACCTATTCAGCGGCGGCGGTGAGTTTCATGGTCCAAGACTTTGGAAGACCTATTGTATTCACAGGGGCTCAGATTCCTGCTTCCATACCATGGAGTGATGGTCCACGGAATCTTCTTGATGCGATAAGAGTGGCTGCTTTTGGAGACCTCGGGGAAACCTGCATCGTTTTCAATAGTGAGATACATCGTGCGACTCGAGCAAAGAAGGTACGAGCAAATTCGTACGATGCATTCGACTCAATGGATCCTTCTCCAATCGGCATTCTGTCTCGAAATATCATTCTCTATGACAACCGAAAAAGACGTATTCACGGTCTTCAACCACGATTTGACACTCGATTAGATGACCATGTCTTCCTCTTGAAGGTCTTTCCTGGCTTGCCACCAGAAACTTTGACAAGAATAGTAGACATGGGGTATCATGGAATCGTCATTGAGGGATTTGGGTCTGGAAATATACCAACCGATGAGAATGCCCTGACAGGCGGAATTCTTCAAGCTATTGATCATGGATGCTTTGTCCTAGTGAGTTCCCAGTGTGCTTTTGGACAAGCTGACCTGTCAATCTATGAGGTCGGTCGTGCAGCCATGGAGGTTGGAGCCATGAGCGCACATGATATGACCTCCGAGGCAGCTCTAGTGAAACTTGCATGGGTGCTTGGACATACTAAGGAACCTGAACGAGTCAAAGAGATGATGAGCATCAGCTATGTGGGTGAAATGTCAATTTTTGAGCCTGAAAAGTAGATGGCGCCGAGGATGAGATTTGAACTTTAGCAAGATTGAACTCAATGATCAACCTACATGCCTCCCAAAGGGAGAGCAGCTAACCGTTTGACAGATGGTCATACAATCGCCATCTCCAGGCTGCCGCCGTCGCCGCTTGGCTACCTCGGCTTTAAGAACAGAGAAACTTGCATTGCTTTTCATCTTTTCCCTCATTCTTGCTCTGAACAATATGCACTTTACAAACATCTAGTGGAGATTGATTTGGTGAATTAATTGGGAATATTACGGGATGACCTACTAATTCCAGTTGGCGGAATTTGTCTTGCAACAGCCATTATCCTTGACCGTTTTATTGGAGAAGGAACTTTGATAGATTTCCTAGTTGGACTCTTTACCGGGATGGCGATAATCCTGAATCTTGTTGGTCTGTACAGAAGTGGCAAGAAACTTTAGAAAAGCATCATATATCTCAGCAAGATCAATTGGACTTGCTGAATCTTCTTCTTGGCACAACTTTTGAACATGCTTATTCTACTTCAAAATACGAATAGTGGTCTATATGAAAACAGCTTAAGAATAATAACAGTGCAATTGGACCCTTGAGAAGGGGTTAGGTTTAATGATATACGGTACAATCTTGCTGAATGCAAAAAACAAACGCAAGATTGCATCTTCCGAATACTGGACAGAACCAATCCCAAGAAAGTACACAAATCGATACCTCTCCGAACTTGACTCAATGACTGAGAACTCAGAGAGATCGAAATACCAACCAGTATCAATTGACGAGTACAAGTTCATCAGTCGAGATTGCGGTGGAGCAATCATCATTTTTGTTTCTGATCTTGAGGAACCCGATGAGGACTTGGTGAATAAAATCACCAGAGCATCAAGATCAATTCGAAGGGAGATGAACAAACACTCTACAAACCAAGTCAAGGCAAATTATGAGAAGCTTATCTCCCGGTTTGTACAGTCCAGGTTCGTGATTGCATTTGTAGGTCGGAGTGGTGTTGGGAAGACCTCTTTATTACATCTTCTTATGGGGCGACCATCACCTGAGGAGTACACTCCAACGATTGCTGTGAACACTGAAGTCGTTGAAGACATCAAATTTGCCAATTATGAACTTGTGATCTTTGACTTCGCTGGTCACGAATCTGCTAGACGGCTATGGGATTTTTCAGCGACGGATATGATATTCTTTCTAACTGATTCAACCCTCAAGAACATCATCGCATCGAAAAAAATTCTGTCTGAAATTTCTGAAGAGTATCCTGAGGTACCAATAGTAGTGTTTGCAAACAAGCAAGACACTCCCAACTCCCTGGATCCCTCAGCGATAAGTACGGTCATGGGTTCAACAGCTTATGCAATGGTCGCGATTGACCTCGCATATAGGGAAAATTTCCTTAAGGTTCTCGTAGCGGTTCTCTCTGACCACTTTGATTTAGATTTACCAGACCATCCTGTAGAGCAACTCCTCTGTATTGAGAATGAATCATAAACTACATCAAATCATCAGATATATATCTCCAATCTAGATGTCCGCATGATGGTACAAATCCAAGAATCAGATTTCCTCGGACCTCGTCAAACTTGAACACTCCAAAAACAATCTTCTCATTTTTCATATGCCATGATATCTTCCTCGATGCCAAATAGTTACGGAAAACTGCACGGCACTGTTTTCTTATGGTGCTAAACAAGTTCCTGAATCGTCGACGTTGTGAAGAACGGATTCCCCATCGCGTCAGAATAAACCGGTTTGCCAGGTTATTGCTACTGATCAAGATTGATGTTCTTCTCTCAGCAGCCCTTTGTGCTGATTCCTCAAGCATATTATACAAACAGTCTGGAATACTAGCGAGTATTGATGATGTGACTTTTGGCTCACGAAACACTGAGTCTTTGTTATCCAATATTCCCATCTCTCATCTTTTTTTTAAGAACACCTCCATTTGAACACCACCAAGTTCAAGAATAATGGGTCAAGACTGCGGCTTGATAATAAGGATTATAAGGCAACTCCAAGACGCGAACAAGTCTTAGACCAGTCAGATGAGGTTATAGACCGTGTCAGAAGAGTATCGATATATTGTACGTCTGTCGGGAAGCGATATTGATGGACAGGAGAATCTACTACAGGGACTCACCCGTGTTAAAGGAGTCGGCCTCAGGTTGTCCCAAGTAATTATAGCAAAGCTCGGAATGAATCCTTCACAGCGACTCGGTTATCTTTCTGACTCTGACATCAAAAAGATTGAGAAGCTAATCAAGGATCCCATATCTTCTGGTTTTCCTGACTGGTATGTAAATCGTCCCCGAGACAGACAGAGTGGAAAGATGCTGCATCTGACTGGTGCTGATATCGATTTTGCTCATAGAAATGACATTGATAGACTTCGGAGAATCCGGTCTTGGAGAGGTGTTCGACACTCCCTTGGTCTCAGGGTCAGAGGTCAACACACTAGAACAACTGGGCGCGGTGGAGTAGCAGTAGGAGTATCAAGGAAGAAAGTATAGTCGAGGGAATGAATAATGGGTGATCCGCGCAAACAGAAAAAGAAGTACGTTTCTCCTAAGATGCCATTTGACAGTGATCGGTTTGAACAGGAGTTGCAGATGGTTGGTCTCTATGGACTAAGAAACAAGAAGGAGCTCTGGAAACATAGAACTGAGCTCTCAAACTATCGTCGACAGGCTCGTCAATTGCTAGCCCTCCCTCCTTCCGAGAGAGAGCTGCGTGAACGTGAGCTTGTTAGTAAACTCACCCGTCTTGGGATACTCACTACTGAACCTACCTTAGACCATGTTCTTGACCTTACCATGGAAAATCTACTTGAGAGACGATTACAGACCATCGTCTTCAGAAAAGGCTTGGCAAGTTCTCTGCATCATGCTCGACAACTTGTGACCCACGGTCACATCGCTCTTGATACAGCTAGAGTCAATACACCACAACGGATAATCACAAAGGCTGAAGAGGACCGAATCCAATACTCAGTAAAGTCCGCGCTCAATGATGCTTCGCACCCCGCAAGGATTGCTGCCTCAGATGCGGCTGTCCGTGCTTCTGCAGCAAAGCTCGAAGAGGCTGACGAATTCGAACGTAAATCTCGTTCTGATGAGTTTGAACCAGTGACTAATGATGACATTGGTCCTGAAGGAGATGAGGACATTGAGTAAAGACGACCGTGACAAGTGGGGCATTGCTCATATCTATGCCTCCTATAATGACACCATTATCATGATCACTGATATTACTGGTGCTGAAACACTTGCCAGATATTCCGGTGGAATGATGGTCAAGGCTGACAGGAACGAGTCATCTCCCCATGCTGCAATGCAGGCGGCATTTCAAGCGGCACGTGAAGCCAAAGACAAAGGTATCTATGGCATCCACATCAAAGTACGAGCTCCTGGCGGTCATGGTCCCAAGACACCTGGTCCTGGAGCGCAGGCTGCAATCCGTGCCCTCAGCAGAGCAGGTCTCAGAATTGGCATCATCGACGAAGTCACACCAATGCCACATGACGGTACAAGGAAGCCTGGCGGTCGTCGAGGTCGAAGAGTCTAGCTAACCAGGGTCTTCTCTATCACTCTAGTTGTGCCAAATGTTCACAGGAGTCCTTAGACTGCCAAGGTTATTCTTCCCAACTCGAACAAGAGGTTTGGTAAGATGCCTCTGTGCTCTTTCTGGGGGCAGATACAGTCCCAAATGAAGGTCTCTCGTAAGTGGAGTCATTATCTTTTGAATCTCAAGATTTCTGTGGCCGCACTTCACGCATTTATAGCCCTTCATGCTTCCTGCGCTTTTCATCCTCTTGCCACACTCAGGACAAATAGGATTGGAGATCTTGAATGTTTTCGCAAGTTCTTTGATTTCCAGACCTTCTAAGTTAAGTGTCAGTCCATGCGTTCTGGATGGTGGTCGTACACTGGCATGAACATTGATGCAATCACCAATCACCAGTTGTAGCACCACCTCTCGAAACTCACCCGATGGTTCGTATGCAGCACAATCAATACTCCATTTCTCCTCATCAGCAATGCTGAAAATAACATGACCCCCCTCAATCATCTTGGGTCGACTTGATACTATACCTGAAACGATTGCTGCCATGTAGGGTCTAAGATGCTTTATTTCCACTTGATGTTTCAGGTGCTCTCCTGTACCCTGATTCGACCTAAAGACCATCCACCTGTCAACAGGCTGTCTCGTCCTGATTCTCTTTCCAGCTTCAATCACACACTCAGCTGACTCGCCACGTACGCCAAAGAGAACTGGGTCTGGTCCATGAGGCTCAATGATTACTCTGCCTGTAACTGTATCAACATTTGAAAACACACAGTCCCTCAAGTCCTCGTCCATTTTTTGTACCGACTCCACGTCGACCCCCCGGTGGTCATGGCAGTTTTCCAGCGCCCGGTATCCTATGTACTCGTAGGTGTGATCCTCATGTAAGGTGTTGCCAACTGCTGCTAGGGCTCCAATGAGACCTCTACCATTCCCAGTTGTTAAATGAGTGATATTGAATGCCTGTATAATCCTCTTTGCGAAGGCAATTGGGACAATACGCCATAAAGCAAGCTGCGAAAAAACAAGCACTTTGCTTGGCATCTCTCCCTCAAGAATCACTACTCCGGGATTCGTGTTTTGATACTCCTGCTCCACATAATCGTGAAGCAGTCTTTCAATCATCGAAATAATAGATTCAATTCTATTTTGGTCTGTTTCGAAGCGAAGGGCTACAGCACCATTTCCTCGAGTCCTGTAGGGAATCCCAGGATTCAGACGGATGAGGTTTGGATAATCAGTCCATTGCACACCCATTTCATCAAACTTCTCAACAAGAATGCTTGCAAAGTGTGTGGTACAACCACCACCTGGACTGTCGATATCATCCATTCCAATCTGAATTAACTTCTTACTCATTAGTCACTCATCCGACATGTGTCACACAACGTAACTTCGTTAATCTTAGTTCCATGGTCCTCACAGACCAATTTACCACAGGAGTTACAAGCACGAGATGCCAAATACTCACCACATACCTGGCATCTGGCTTCCTGGCAATTGATACAGACTTCATCACCTACTACCCGACAAGATGCGCACACTCGAGCATTACACATCTTACATGTGAAGAGTGGTTTTCCCTCGAGGTTACAGATTTCGCAGGAGTTGCCTGGCTCATAGAGCATGATGAAATGCCTCCAGTTGTTGGCGTATGGTAACACAGAAATCCTTTGCTCTTTGTCAGAAGAGCTGTTGGTGGAATTCATCGTGACCATTGTCCCCGAACTCATAGTCTATCATGCCGACCAGTGTGATCCAAAGAAGTGCACAGGTACTCGTTTAGGTAGAATGAACAAGGTCAAGATTATGAGAAGCATGCGTCAAATTCCACGAGGGTCAACCGTTCTAAACCCTGTTTCTGAAACAGCCTTTTCCCCTGCTGACCGAGAATCTGTCTTGAAGTCAGGTCTTGTGGCATTGGACTGTTCATGGAAACAAGCAGAGAGCATATTCAAGGCATCAAAAGCCGGTCAACAGAGGTCTCTGCCATATCTCCTAGCAGCTAATCCAATCAATACGTACAAACCGGTGAAGTTATCCACAGTCGAAGCGTTGGCGGCTGCTCTTTATATTCTTGGTATGATTGATGAAGCAGAGGATGTCCTGTCTGTCTTTAAGTGGGGTGTATCATTCATAACTCTGAATCGGGAGTGGCTCGATGCTTATGCTGCTTGCAATACAAGTGGTGAAGTTGTTCAGGTCCAGCAGGAAATCATGCGGGAGCACAGCAGAGAAGGATGAAAGGCAGCAAAACATACCCCTATTTCAGTGATGTACATAAGGAAAGGATGGATAGGAGTTGTATGAGTTCTGAAGAAACTGAATCCAAGGAGATTCCAACAAATCTACCGCGTCTGAGAATCGTGCGTGGTGTATTGTTATGGTACGCAGCATTTGTATTTTCTTCAATCTTCATATGGTATCCGGGATTCTATATTGCATTCTATATTATATCTCTGAGTT
>Ga0180437_10003273_pt1 | contig 24320 bp, 20 predicted proteins | sample SS_ome_4_FD_132410 | JGI IMG/M metagenome (GOLD analysis project Ga0180437, IMG submission 132410) | Hypersaline lake sediment archaeal communities from the Salton Sea, California, USA - SS_3_D_1 metaG | ecosystem: Environmental > Aquatic > Non-marine Saline and Alkaline > Hypersaline >... | reverse complement strand
CTGGGGCTGGATAAGGTCCCAAGGGTTGGACTGTTCGTCCATTAAAGCGGTACGCGAGCTGGGTTCAGAACGTCGTAAGACAGTTCGGTCCCTATCCGTCGCGGGCGTAAGAGGTCTGAGGAGGGCTGCCGCCAGTATGAGAAGACCGTGGTGGACGGACCTAGGGTGTACCAGTTGTTCCGCCAGGAGCAAATGCTGGGTAGCCATGTCCGGAAGAGATAAGCGCTGAAAGCATCTAAGCGCGAAACTCGCTCCAAGACTAGACCTCTCACCGGGTTAACCGGGTAAGGCCGCAGGAAGACTACCTGCTTGATAGGCCGGAGGTGTAAGCACGGTGACGTGTTGAGCTGACCGGTACTAATAGGCCGAGGGCTTACCCCCTTCCAGAGAGCAGATCCGCAATGAGCGGCGCGGCGACGCTTGACCTATCTCACGACTATGTGATGTTTTGCTTCCGGTGGCTCTAGCGGAGGGGAAACGCCTCTTTCCATTCCGAACAGAGAAGCTAAGCCCTCTAGCGCCGATGGTACTGCGTGGGAAACTACGTGGGAGAGTAGGTCGTTGCCGGGAGCTTTTGTAGTGCGCAAAACCCGCTTTCTAATTGGAAGGCGGGTTTTGCGCGTTTAGGACTTGTTAAGCCCCGACAACATCGTTCCATCTGGGAAACAAGCCCTTTTCGAAGGGCTATAGGAGGCCGTTCCTACCTGCCAGAAGGGGGGACTGAAGCCGAACGTTCTACGGCGAGGGCGACAGATACGACTTTGCGCAAGGAGGCAGTGCGATGCGGGACAGAGATTTGTCGGGCCTGCTGGCTCTAATTGTGATGATCCTCGTTGTGGCCTGGGTGCAGCCCGCTGCCGCAGTAGTAGACGGCAACGGGCTCGACGTCGGGGTCACGGCCGACCCCAGCTTCGTCAGAACGTACGAATGGATGATCGATAAGTGGGCGGACAAGAGCAGCATCACCGTGGAATACGGAGATTACGTGGAGGTGAACTACTCGGTGATGGTCGATGGGACGTATGTGGACAGTGACTTTAAGGTCGAAGGCGATATTTTCATCTACAACGCCGGAGCATCGGCGGTCAGCATCAGCAGTGTTTCGGCGATGGTGTCGCCCGATATCGTGGCCAGTGTGGACTGCGGTGTTACCTATCCCTATGTACTGAATCCTGCTCAGACATTGACCTGCGCCTACAGTGCGGACCTTCCGGACTACTCGGCGCGCACCGTAACGGTCGAGGTGACTACAGACAACAGCCCGGCAATGGGGGGGACTGGTTTCGACTTCCTGTCCGCCACCCTCATTGAAGTGGACGAATGCGTGGACGTCGTAGACTCCTGGGACGGCTATCTCGGAAGTGTCTGCGTCTGGGACGCGCCGGCGACCTTCTGCTATTCCCGCATGATCGGCGGCTGCGTTGTCTGCGGATATCGAGAGGTCTACAACCACGCCTACTTCACGACGAACGACACCGACACCACCGGATGTGACAGTTGGACAATCTGCGTATACACTCCGTGCGAAGAAGGATGCACTCGAACGCAAGGATACTGGAAGACGCACTCCGAGTATGGCCCGGCGCCATACGACGACACATGGGCACAACTGTCAAATGGTGCAGACACGCCGTTCTTCCTGAGCGGTCAGACCTACTATCAGGTTCTCTGGACGCCGCCGAAGAAGGGTAACGCCTACTATATTCTGGCGCATCAGTGGATCGCTGCCTACCTCAACGTGTTGAGTGGGGCATCTATCCCCGACGAGGTGCTTACTGCCTGGCTCACCGCTCAGACTCTATTCGAGACCTACACCCCAGCGGAGATAGGGTCCCTCAAGAATCTAAGCGCTGCCAGCCTGACTACCGCGCGTCTGAGAAACCACGGATCCAACGGAACAGATTCGTTACGCCAGCAGTTCATCTGCCTCGCCGATATCCTCACAGACTATAACGGGGGGTATATCGGCCCCGGGCATTGCCCTGACTAAAACTCAACTAGAGTAATGTCGAAATGCGAACGGAGGGCGATCAAACGATCGCCCTCCGTTGTCTTACGTTAGCAAATGAATCGGGATTAATTCCAACGCCTGTTTCACATGGCGGAGAGAGCGCCCTCAATACGTCTTAGACTGCCTTCGAGCTGGAAGGCGCTGTAGTATCGGCGCATGACGCTTGCTATAGACTCGATCACATCCCCCTCGCCGCCGCCGTCGACCCCAGCGAGGTTCTCATACAGCCTCTGACGTGTAGATACGACTTCAGGCTTCGCCCAGATATACCGGCATCCAGTTCGGACGAGCCATCCTTGGCGATCGGGTGAAAAATCGTCGAACCCTTTCCCCTCTTCTTCAGGCCGCCTCCATTTCTCCCAGCGGCCGCTTTCCACGACAGCGGTCGTAAGAGCCGTCATCATGCCTGAAGGGGAAGCAATGCTTCCGTCAGCGACGAGTTCCGCCTCCCTACGATCGAGTCGTTTTAGCGCCTCGTACTCCGCCTCTGTGAACTCGGGCCCGACATTCGCGCCGCCCATGCCCGTCTTTGGGTATTCTCCCGGATTCGAAACGGAGTCGGTATAATGCCCCTTGATAACCGATCCGTAAGGAGCGACGGCATCCGAAAGAGCCCGGGCAACCTCGGGATCGAACTCAGTCGTGTGGAGGTCGGTGCCGACTTTTCCCACAACGAAGCAGGGCCACACCTCAGAGATGCCGGCCTCGGCCAATCCACCCTTCAGTCCGTCGAGGAATTTACGAAATGCATTCAGATCGGCCAGCCCACCATGTACTTCTTCGGTTCCGACCTCATAGCTGATCGCCGGCATTTCGTTGGCCCGTCGGTGTGCCTCAGCGAACCGGATGAGCTCGACAGTTCGCTCGCAGACGATCTCGATAGGCATTGGGCGATCTTTCGGCAAAGTGCGGTCCACCGTGGGATCCACATGCAGCAGATCGTACCCGGCATCGAGGCACGCCGAGAGAGACTTCCGTACGCCCTCCATAGCGCGGTCCAGCGCCCATCTCTCCACCGTCTGAACATCTTTGAGCCAAGGCCCCCCATGATCCAGGCCCACAACGACGGGCCCCTCATATCCTAAATCTTGCGCGAGCTTCCGCACCAGCGCTACAAATTCATGCTGGGTCCATCCGGTGTAGCCTCCATCGACGTCCACCTGGTTCAGAGTAGCGGCGAAAAAGAGTGGAGCCTGTGCTTCTCGCGCCGCGAGCATCGATGCCTTGACGACCGCCTCGGAATTTGGGCAAATGGCGAGGATAGTTGGAATGACGCCCTCGGACGCGTAGGACTGGCGCAAACCTGTGAGGATTGCGTCGGGAAGAGGCAATCCCTTTTCCTGAGCCAGTCTACGAATAGAGCTATCGTCAGCGCGGGTCATGGCCGTTCATCAAACGCACAAAGCTACCTACGATAGAGCGATAGTAGTGAACCAGAAGATTCGTCAGGATGCCGGTGACTTCTTCCGCGCCTTCTCTAAAGCCTCTTTCGCCCGGTCGCGAAGCAAATAAAGCGAAGCATGCATAATCGTGTCGCCCGTAGCCGGATCGATATTCATGGTACTGAGGCAAGGATAAGTGTGGTGGAACTCCCCAGCTTTCGTCGGGAGCGAGTCATCTGCGGGTAGCCCCACCAGCTTCTCGGCAACGAAGTCCGTGAGTCCGCACGGAGCGCCCTTCATGACCTCGACGCCCACCACTTCACCATCGCCTAAGGTGAATTCGAAAGTCGAGATGCCAACCCCGTATTCCTCGCAGAACGCCTGGATCGTTGGGGTCGTAGGAGCGAGTGAGCAGAACGGCTTTGGAAAGGCTGACTCCATATCGTTCCGAGCACACGCCTGCGTGACCTGCCGCTGCAGACCCGGCTTCACCCAGTTTGGATCCTCGATAGGAGCAATAAGCGCCTTCGTGCTGCCCCCACCCACCATATTCGGAATCTCCAATAACAATTCCGGATGGATGTTGATGGCAATAATCACATCGCCTGCGCCAAGCTCAACTGGCAGATACTCGGCCGCATCATCGAGAACCGGCGGCAGCGAGCGGGGCAATTGATAGGCGTCCACGTTTCCCGGCGACATTTTCGAGAGATATGCGAGCACTCGCTCGAAATAGCGCCCTCCTTCGTGGACGATCTCTACGCGCACCTTTCTCCTCCTCGCTTAGTTTCTAACGGAGGCCCGATAGGCCTTGAGAAAATCATCGGCATAGACAGCATGATTCATCAGCAACTCGGCAGTAATCATGGCGTCCATCAGTTCAGCATCGAGGACATCACAGATGGCCGCGTCGAGCCCGGCCGCCAACGCCATAACGAGATAGGTTCGATTGATGAGCTCCCTGAGCTGAGTGCTCTGGGAGACATTGCTCAACCCAAGAACCGTCTTCGGAGGTGGATCGGAAAGAAACTTGATATTGCGGATTGTGTCGAGGACATGGCCCGGGGTCTGTTGGGTAACATTGACCGGCAGTATAACAGCATCGATCATAAGCCGATCCGGCTCCAGACCTTTCTCCATCGCAGCGGCCACGACGCGCAGAGCGATCTCGCCGCGTCCGGTTGCATCGCGCGGAATTCCATTTTCATCGATCGTCAGAGCGATCAGCGATGCCTCGTACTCGACCGCCATGGGAATGAAGATGTCGAGCTGTTCCTGCTGGCCCTTAGTCGAGTTGATGATCGAGCCGGGACCTGCCACCTCCAATCCCTTCCGCATCACATCCGGCTTCGTAGTATCGATCGCCAGTGGTGCCTGTGTCACCTCGCGAATGCTATTGACAAGCCACTCCATGGCTTCGAGAGGGTCCGCCGCCGCGGGGCCGACATTGACATCAAGGCAATTCGCACCCGCCTCGAGTTGCTTGCTCACCAGATCGTGTATCGGCTTCGGATTCCTCTCCTGAATCGCCGATTTGACCGACTTAAACATCCCGTTGATGCGTTCGCCGATGGCGTACATATGTTAGGCCTCCTCGCCCTTGAGGGAATTGATCATCGTACGGAGCAGTTCGACTGCCTTTGGATGCCACATCACGAGGATATGCGTGCCGCCGTTCAGAAAGCAGTTCGCCGTTGTGGCTTCCCACGTTACTCCTCGCTCTTCAGCTGCGCCCCACTCCGGAGCGACATCCTCCGGAGAACGGGCTTCTTTCGCCTTCCATGCCTCTGCACCGACCACCGCGAGCATTGGCATTGAGAGCATACGGTCGCCCGAAAGCGCGGCGATTCGAGTGCGCTCCATGATCGAGTAAGCATATTCCATCCCGTAGCCAAGGCCTCCGGTGGACTGATACATCACAATCCGCGATAGATCGATGCCCATCTCGGATACAAGGATGTTCACCTGCTTCTGAATGTTGATATCGAGCGGTGCTTCGGTGAGCAGTTTATGCCCATCGGCCATACAGGCGGCCGTGATGGTTTTATAGTTATCCTCGGTAGCAGATCCCAACAGACAATTTTCCCCTGCCGCGATTTCGCTGCATCTCGGCATGACTTCATTGTCTTTCTCCGCCTGCCCACAGCCCCATATGATAAGCGGAACGCCGACAGCCTCTAGGACCGACTTGACGGTCTGAGCGCAATCTTCGGCGGACTTGTCTGCCTGATCCGGATGGGCGCCCAAGAGACGGAGGCAGATCATGTCCGCTCCGAACTCGTCGACACATTTCTTCGCCCATGCGGCTGGGTCCTCAGCCACATCGCCAAGAGCATCCTGAAGAGGAGGCGCCCAGTTGGATGGAGCAATGTCAAGCACTTCCATGGCGATGGCCGGCTTATTCGGGGTTTTCCCTTCGAAGTGGAGGAAAGGTAGGCTCGTGTCACCACCGATCGTCACGACGGATGTGCGCGTTCCACCATCGGCGGAAGTAGCGCCAATCGTCACCTCGCTGACGCCGGTAGCCCACTTCTCGACAGGCATTTCGAACGGCATGATTATGTTCCCCTTTTCGCGTTGATTGATTCGCCTCTGGACTCCGCGCTCAATCCGGCGATGTCCATGATCCGACCGAGATCGACGTGCTTCTGGAAGAGCGCCCGTGCACGTTCAACCTTGGCGCTCTCCCGAACGCGCAGCCGCCCAGCAATATGTTCGATTCGTTCGACCGTCGCGAGCGTGTCGTGCGGCGCAAGGAGGAGCGGCACCCCAAGCTGCTGCGCCCGGTTAACGATGGGACTACTTGGATAGATATTTCCCGTCAAGACGATGGCTCGAGTGGCCGTCTGCAAAGCGGCGAGCTGGATATCAGCGCGGTCGCCCCCGGTGATGACGGCCTTATCTGCGAGCTGGCGGAAATATTTCGCCGCGCTGGCGACTCCCATGGCGCCGATGACGAAATGCACGATAAGATCGTCGAGCGCCTTCTCGCAGCATAAAGGTTTCGCGGGAAGATGCTCGATCAACTCCCTGGCGGTGATCGCGCCCAATAGCTCGTCAGGCGGAACAGCGCCGAGCACGGGGATGCCTTGAGATTCCAGATGCTCGCGTAGCGGCCCCGCCAAAGCATCCTCTTCATCAGATCCGACGAAATTGAAAATCACACCGCCGAAATGATCTCTCAACAGCCGGTGGGCGAGCAGAACCTCTTCCACCATCGATTCGGAAGAAAGCTTCGCAAGCAACAAAACGCGCGCGCCCAGCAGATCGGCAACCTCCGGCGCTGAGAGTCCGAGCAGCGATCCCCGCGACAAGTCGCCCACGCCGCCAACCAGAACAATATCGCGGCCTTCGGCGATTTTCTCGTAGGCGGCCTTGATAGCAGTCGAAATATCTCCCAAGTCATTGCTGATTGCGCGGTTGATGAGTTCGGGGTTGAGAATGACCGGACAAATCGCATCGACGGGGGCGTCGGGGTTCAGGTGGGTGCTAATGAAATGCGCATCCTCATCAGTCGTCACGCCGTGCACATCGTGAGGCAAGCTTCCAATAGGCTTGAAGTAGCCGACGCGGTGGCCGGCATCCCGAAGCTCGAGACCGAGAGCGAGCGCCGTGAGAGATTTGCCCGAATAGCTGTCTACGGATGCAATGTAGAGGGGAGCCCTCATGCTCGAAGCTCCAACTTCCGCGCGACCGATGGGAATCGGCGCAAATCGGTATGTGGCAAGAAAAGCCCCGAAACGTAATTGTCCATGTACTTCGGGACCATACTCAATTCAAAATTGGTCATACGTCCCGCTAAATCCTGCATTCCGGTGCGAGCGTCTCGGGATAGTAGGGCAAGTCGCGCTCCTGTCACAGCGGTATTCCCGACGAAACGGATACGCTCGAGCGGAACGTCCGGAAGCAGCCCAATCGTCACAGCGCTCTCAGCATCGAGATAATTCCCGAACGCCCCCGCGACGAGGATCTGCTCCAGGCTCCCCTCCTCAAGCCCAAGGGATTCGAGCAGCGTTTCCGCTCCCGCGTACACAGCCGACTTCGAGCGAATCAAATTCTGAATCCCATCCTCACCCAGGGAGATATCATCCGATCTGCCGACCTCCTCGCCCCACACGAAGACGAACTCCGGGCGCTCGTTTCGAACCCGCACGCGGCGACTCGAAAAACCGAGGTCGATGCGGCCGGCGCGGTCGATGACGCCGGTCCGCAGAAGCGTCGCCAGCGCGTCGACCAATCCGGAACCACAGATGCCTCGCGGTTTCGCATCACCGATCGTCATATAATCCACATCGTCGGTTTGGGGATCATAGGAGATGCGCTCCATCGCGCCGATGGTGGCGTACATCCCATACTCAACCCCCGATCCCTCGAAGGCGGGTCCGGCCGAGCAGGAGCAGCACATCAGCCACTCCTCATTGCCGATCACCATTTCCCCATTGGTTCCCATATCGATGAACAACGTCAGCCTAGAAGAGTCGCCCATGGCCGTCGCCAAGGCGCCGGCGGTGATATCTCCGCCGACATAGCTGCTGATGCAGGGCGCCAGGTGCACCGGAGCTTTCGGATGGATTTTAATACCGATATCACCCGCCCGGAGTGTTGGCGCGCTTGTAAGCGCCGGAACGTAGGGCTCGCGTCGTATAGCGGCAGGGTCGATGCCGAGCAGCAGATGAGTCATAACCGTATTGCCGACACAAGATGCCGCGATGATCTCATCCGATTCAATGCCATGTCGCTCGGTTACGTCGCCGAGACAGCGGTTGATCGTACTTTGTACGGCACGCTGCAGCTCGGCAAGCCCACCTTCGTGATCCTGCGAATAGATAATTCGAGAGATGACGTCCTCGCCATGTCGGACTTGATCGTTGAAAGAAGCGCATGCTTCTACAAAACCGTTTGTTGCCAGATCGATGAGATGAACTACCACCGTCGTCGTGCCAATGTCGACGGCGATCCCATACGAGGAACGATCTGTCGGGGCGCAGACGTCGAAAACTCGGCCCATCCCGTCGAAGTCACCCAAAAACGCGTCGATGGACCAGTCAGAATCTCGTGCCGACCGAGGCAGCTTCCTGAGCGCCGAGAGGTCGATCCCGATATCCGGGAAAGCATCCTTGGTGACCGCCCGGATCGAGCTTAGGAGGCGTTCGTCGTCTGCGAATTCGCGCTCGTTTTGCGGAGACTCCATCTGAGCATGGATGCATGAAGCAAGAGGCACTTCCCCTTCGCCTGGGGTAGCGACGTCGAGTTGGCTCGTGAGTATCTGAAGCTCGCCCCGCTGCGATTCGAGCGGAACTTCGACAACCAGATCGTCCTCCACCGTGGCCTGGCACGCCAGTACATATCCTTGCTCGACCTCCCGCTTCGATAGAAGATCGCCAGGCTTTCCTCCGGGACGGCCGAGGGACACGATGACCTTGCAGTCTCCGCAAGCCCCTTGGCCCCCACACGAGGAGTCGATAGCTACGCCTGCTTCGCCTGCGGCCTCGAGGATGGTCCGTCCAGGCTCCACCTCCAAACAGGCGCCGTCAGGTAGGAATACAACTATATGGCCGCTCATCGCACGGTGCCGCTCTCAGCCTCCCATCCCTCCTGAACCTTTCATCCTCTCTGCGCGATCACGGCTGCCACGAGGTCCGCAGAAAACTCGGAATGCCCGAGGATTCCCGCGGTCCAACGACAACCTTCCATTCCTGATTCAATTCCTCTTCGAGTTTTCCGCTCAGCACGGCGACATGTCCGGGAAGCACGATCTTCCGGTGTTCCACTTTGCCGGCAACATCGAAGGACTTGACTTTCTGCGCTATGATCTCCGCCGTGAACTTCTCCGCCGCCCACGCCGTAAGCACCGAGGTTCCTTCGGTGTCCACAACCACTACCCAAGCGGGGACTCGACTCGATTCGACATCCCCCTCCACCGTAAAGTAGGTCAACGAGAAGTTCGTCGTGACGAGGACTGGAGATTTTCCATCGGGCGTTCCAATCTGGTATAGCCCTTCTTCGATTTGGATGGGCTTCTGCGGGTCGGTGTAGATATTCTGCCGAACCGTCGTGAGCGTTAGAAGCTCCCAAAGCTCCATATCCTTGATTACGACGACGCCAGCATACTTCGCTATATACATCGAAGCCTGCTGGGTTTCCTCGAGTGGATCCTGTGCTTCCGCAAACGTGATTGTCGGGAAACCCAGTGGGCGGAACCGCTTGCGGAGCGCCGCGCGGCGAATAGCGGTTTCATTGGCGAGCACTTCGACGGGTTTGCGAGCCCCTGAATCCAGTACGAGATCGGCAGCGCCGGCCGCTTGCGCCTTCTCCGAAATATCGACCAATGACGCGAGGTCGCTGCCTTTTATGGCGAGTGGGCAGCCGTGCTCTTTAGCGAGCGCCGCCATCTGCTCGACGTTTTCGGCTGTAGCGGCATAGATCAAAGGTTTCTTATCTGCGCATACTTCGAGCGCCGCCCCCATACTCGCGGGATCCTCATTGATAAGAATCAAGGGGACCGCAGACTGCTCGCCGGCGAGCTTCGCCGCTGCGACGAACGCATCGCCCTCGCCCTTGAGAGCCACTGCGTTCAGTTGGAGTGTCTGCCCCACACGCTCGAAAGCGATATCCCCGACGGCCTTGATCTTGCTCGCCAGCTCGTCTTCGGGGAGTGAGGCATCCACGAGCACCGCAATTCCGGTTGGATGATAGAACGTTTCCTCATGCCGATACAAAACGGTTTCGTTACCGATCTCGAGCTTGCGGTCTCCCGTCCCGATAGTGATGAGCTTGATCGGCGGCGCAGAAGCACCCGAGAGCGCCTGCTTCGCTTCTTCCGATACATGAGGACATTGATCCAGCGAAGCCTGTTTCTGTGCCAATTTCATGGCAAAGGCAAGACACGTCGGCGTTCCACAATCGCCGCAATTGGTTTTAGGCAATTGCTTGAAGATATCGAGGCCCGTGAGACCCACGGCTCCACCTCCCGCTAGATATTAGATTTCGAACGCTACATGAGCGATGGCAGCTTCAATGCCGGATGGTCGCGCTCCTGAAGCCACGGCAGCAACTCCTCAATCGTCGTCGCAACCGATTCGTCTGCGATCTTATCGTAAAAATCCGGCATTCCAAGTTCCGCCGCACGCTCTTTGATCCTGTCGGCAAGAGCTTCCTTCAACTCCTTCGGCATCCACAGCACGCGAGGCAGTCCGCCCTCAGCAGAGATGAACTTCTTGCTAATCACGTAGAGCCGCCCGATGCCCAAGAATCCCGGCGTCTGAAGACCTCCGCCGACCGTCCCTGCAAGCGTTGTGAACGCCATACCGCACGGCGTCATGCCGGGGTACTCTCGGTTCACGATCATCACGCCGTGAACCTCGCCCGTCGGCTCGGGCAATATGGCCATAATGCACTCGAAACACCCGCACGATGTCATGGGATCTTCCATAAGCGAATAGGCGTTGAATCGCTCGACCGTCTTGTTCGACGTCTGGTAGACGAACTCGTTCACGCCTTCCCACTGTCCCTTCAACTCGTCGATGGTTAGCCCCTTCTGCACCGGCTGGTTCGGCCCCGCCGGGTTGATCTCGTAGGCGGCTTTGCCGTCGAGCCAGTTGTAAGCGCCGCAAAGGCCGAGTCGTTCCGGGCTGATAATACAGACATGATTGGGCGCGTACGATTGACAGAGCGTGCAGGAATAGAAGATGTCGACGCTCTCGTCAGTCATTCCAGCGACGCGTTCATCTCGGGCGTCCCAGACCTTGTGGGCATCCTCCAGAATCGGCTTCATCGCCTCTTCGTCTGTATAGATCGTCACCTGGACCTTATCGACGAGGGCCGGGAATTTCTGGATGTACTCGGCGCGCAGCAGCTCTCCCAAGTGTCTTAACCTCAGGCCCGACTTGAAGGCGTCCTTCGAGATGCGCACCCAACTCATATCGCGCTGGCCCATATGGAAGACCCCCATCGCGTGATTGACGATGGTATGGACCTGGCGTTCGAGGATCGGCTCGAAGTCCTGCTGCATTTTTCGTCCCGCGACTTCAATATGGAACCCGAGAGGCATCGCTTCGCCGACCTCGACTGAATCGCAATCGGCTCCCACGAGCTCGATCTTCCCATCTTCCACCTGGTCCATTGGCTTCATCCGGAGGAACTCGAACGCGGTCGTGTACTTGCCCCCGAACTGCAACTGCATGTCATCTTTTCGAACTGTTTCGCCTTCGAACGCAGCGGCGACAGGCACGGGAATGTCGATCTTGCTGATCGTCACTTTCACCCCCCGAACCTCGACGCACGTCTCGACGATCCGCTTGCGGTCTAACTCCCGAACCAACGCCTCATACGTCGTCACGCCGCTAGGTCGGATTTCGGGGATTTCCGTATCGCAGATCACCGGAAAGCCCATATTGATGGCGCCGGCGCCGCTCGCGTATTTGAGGTCATCGATATCGCCCAAGCCCAGGCCGAAGGCGAAAATGCGAGCCCGAGTATAATCGAGACACTGCTTCCATTGGCCCTTCTTGTGGCCGCCGAAAGTCAAAGCTCCGCGAATTGCCCAGTTGAGAGCGTAGATGATCGACTCGGTGTCCGGCCCCAGTGGCACGATATACTGGCCCCACCACGCTTTCTGCAGATCCCCGTCCTCGGTTTCGGATGCATCCTTCGGCAGCACGCCAGCTTCTATGAGCTGATCCCTCATGGTTTCACCTTTGTGATTGCCGATGAGGAACGTGAGGATATTGCGCTTCTGGAGCTCTCGGATAATATGGACCGCAGTCTCCGTGTCGGGTGCCGCTCCAACGATGGCGGCGAATCCGGGAAGCCGGCCGTCGACGAGCTGGATTCCCAGCGTGCGAAGAATCGTATCCGAGATAAACCCTTGCCAGCCTTCTAGGGGCTCTTCACCTTCGAGGTAGGCAATGGCCTTGAGGAGCTCTTCGGCGAGCAGTGTGGCCACACCGGCATCGAGGGTCGCAGGCAAATAGGGCAGCCACAGACGCTCTGAGGGCTCCTCGGAAAGCATCTCCTTTGCCGTATCGAGCACCTGCCGCGCCTCGCCGAGCGTCGAAACCTCGAGGCCAAGGAGCGCGTAGGCCATGGGTAGGAAGAAGGCGGTCTCCGGAAATTCTAGCGCCTGAGACTCCCCGTGTTTCTCAATCGCCTCAGCGAGCTTCTGCTCGGCGCGCTCGACGATCTCGTTCGATCCTCTTATCGCAGCAGCAGCAACAGCTTTCGACATGGATCCTGACTCCCTTGAGATTCCTAGACGCTTCGTCCTTCTTCTCAGATACCGGCGGACTCCAGAACCGCCGGGACGTGATGTCCCCAACCGAGGGGCATAAGATGAACGCCGGCGCAGAGAGGCCTGAGTCCTCGAATCAAACGCGCGGCGATCTCGATGCTTGTCTTCACCTTGTGATCGGCCTTCTCACCCCGCTCCTTCGCCTCCTTATCCTTCTTCCCGGCATCGGACATCTCTTTGATTAAATCGTCGGGCACGAAAACCCCGGCGACGTTTGCATTCATATAGCGAGCCATGCCGGCCGATTTGAGGAGAACGATTCCAGCGAGGATGGGCACGTCGATATCGGATACTTTCTCCATAAATTTCTCGAACGTTGGCACGTCATATACCGCCTGTGTCTGAATGAACTTCGCCCCGGCCCGCACCTTGTTGTGGAGCTTGTAGATCTGCGGCTCGACCGGATCCGCGCCCGGCGTCACAATGGCGCCGAGGAACAAATCGTCGGGCGTGCTCTCCAATTCATTGCCGGCCAGGTCGTGTCCGTCGATGAGCCCCTGCGCCGCCTGCAACAGAGATACCGAATCGAGGTCGAACACCGGCTTTGCTTCGGGATGATCTCCCAGAACGACGTGGTCTCCAGTCAAACAAAGCACGTTGCGGACACCGAGCGTGTACGCGCTCAACAACTCGCTCTGAAGCGCCAAGCGGTTGCGATCGCGGCACACCATCTGAAGAATCGGTTCCAGCCCCTTCTGCTTCAGCATCGAGCAGGTCGCCAGCGAACTCACGCGCATGGCGGCCGCCTGGAGATCGGTCACGTTGATACCGGCAACGCGGCCGCGCAACAGCTCGGCCTCCTCCAGCACGTGATCCATATCGACGCCTTTGGGCGGCGCCACCTCACACGTGATGACAAAATCTTCGTTTTGTAGAGCTTCCTTGAAGGTCATTCGAGTGCCGCCTCCAACTCAGTGTCAATCGTAGGCAATGGGGTCAATCGTCAGACTCCTGCGCTTCCGGCTCGGCATCCATCAATTCGAGAGCCCAGAGGCTACTACGTCGCTGTTCCCCGACCGGAAGCATCTGTTTGAAATTGCGCAACGGTGGCATATCCTTCAGGCGATCCGCCTTCCCGAGAGATTCGAGCCGCTCGTAGATTCGCATCCACCCACACTCCACAGACTGATCCACCTCGCACTTGCCATCCATCGGTCCGCCACAACTGCCGTAGAGAAGCGACTTCGAACAGGCTGTGTATGGACAGATTCCCCCTGTATAGTCCAGCATGCAGTTGCCACATTCCGCACATCGTGGTTCGGACCGCCACAGCCCTTGGAATCCACCCGAATAGACCGAGTTCGTGCCTGGATGAACCGGCTTCTGGATTGCGCCGGCAACTGCCTGTATTCCAGCCCCGCACGCCAGCACGAGAAGGCTGTCCGCCTCGTTGACCTGCGCCAAATGCTGATCCAGCATGAGCGCGCAGAGCCCGCTATTGCAGGTCATCTCGACGCGAGCAACTCCGGTGACAGACTTCCCGCTATCTTCCAGCTCCTTCACCATTTCCGCCGTGTGCTCTTGATCCGAGACACCGCACCCAGCGGAACAGCCGTCACAGGCGACGACGAACACTTTGTTCTCGCCGTCCAGATAACCGAGGATCTCCTCGAGTGGTTTCCGTTCCGACGCGATCATATCGGTTTCTCCTCAACGAGTGTCCAACCAAGCTCTCGAACCATGTGCTGCTCCAGCAGCGAAAGCGAGTCTGCAACAGGGCTGGAGAGATCCGTCCCCCAGCCGGTCTCGCCGGGTTCGACCCCGTAAATCACAATCTCGCCGACCCTTACCCCGGCCTGCTGCAGCATCGCGAGCTGATCCAGCAGACCGTGGTCGTGCAGTGACAGAAGTGGAGCATCTCGATCCGCCACATCTCGCAGCGACACCCGCGCGATGGTTCCGGGCTCTCGGCCGGCACGCAAGGCATCGATTACGACGAGCTTATCGATGTCGTTCCAATCCGATAGCGCATCGAATGCCGCCGTCCCGCCATCGACCAGCGCGGCCGTCTCCGCACACGGCCCATCGGCTAGGGCTCTCACCGCGTGAACGCCGACGCCTTCATCCTGCCGAAGCAGATTGCCGACACCCAAAACGACGATTTTTCTCATAGGGCTCGCCATCGAGCAATCTCGCGTCCCTTCGGAGTGAGCATATGCACGGAGCAGGCCAGACAGGGGTCGAACGACCGGACGATACGCACGACCTCGAAGGGATTCTCCGAGTCCTTGATATTGGTCCCGATGATGGCTTGTTCCATCGGGCCCGGCTGACCTTCGTCATCCTGCGGAGAAGCATTCCACGTCGTTGGAACGACGAGTTGATAGCGGGTGAGCTTATGGTCTTCGATCTCACACCAATGGCCCAACGCGCCCCGTGGCGCTTCGGTTAGTCCTATCCCGGTTCCGCTGGCTGGTGGATTGCGCCATTCGCATACTGGCTCGCCCGGCTTCAGTTGCATCGCCCACGACTGCATGGCATCGACGAGACGACTGGTTTCGAGAGCCCGGGCGGCGTGTCGTCCCAACACCGAGAACAGCGCCTCGGGTCCAGCCTTGAATCGACCCAGAACGCCGTCGATCTGCTCCTTGACAGCTGTTTCTCCCGCCGCATAGGCGACGAGCGTGCGGGCCAGCGGCCCCACCTCGTACGCCTTGCCGCCGTAACGGGGCGCCTTGAGCCATGAGTAGCCGGAATCTTTATCGGGCGCCGGAACCGTCTCAGCCTCTTTCGGCCCTCGGCCACTGGTCGAATCGTCATACCAGGAATGGCTGACGTATTCGGCCACCTGCTCCGGATCGACCGTTTCGAGCTGCAGGTCGTCGCCCACGCGGCCGACAGGGAAGAAGCGCTCCCGTTTCAGCAGATCTGACTCCACCCCATCCAGATTGAGTCCGCCCCAAGAGAGATATCGCTTTGGTCCGGCTCCAATCGCGAAGTAGTCAGGATAAGCTTCGGCGACGGCCAGCACATCTGCCACATATACTCCGTCGACAAAACGCCGTAGCCATTCAAGCTTCGACAGAAAAGCAGCGATCTTGTCGGCCGTCGGAACATCCGTGCAGCCGCCGGCGACGATCCCGACTTGATGGGGCATCTTACCCCCGAAGATGGCACACATCTCATGGGCGATTCGTCGAGCGTCGAGCGCCTGGACGTAGTGAGAAGTCGCGGCTTGGTTGAGATCCTTCGAGAGCCGATAGTCCCCTTCGTATCGTGGCAGGAATGGGGCAAGCTGTCCTCGCGAGATGAATTGCTGAACGCTTTTCAGGCGCTCGTCGTCTCCCGCATAGTCTGCCGCCGCCGCTACGTCGACGAAATCCAGCGCAGCCAAATGGTAGAAGTGGAGAACATGGGATTGGATGAAGTTCGCCCCCAGAATTAGGTTGCGCATAAGGCGGCCGTTATCCGGTATCTGCCCATCGATGCCAAATGCGTTGTCGAGGCAGAGAGCACCGGCCATCGCGTGCGCGACCGGACAGACGCCGCAGACGCGCTGCGACAGAAGCGCCGCGTCTCGCGGATCGCGGCCCACGAGCATCAGCTCGAAGCCGCGAAAGAGCTGGCCCGAGCAGCGAGCCTCTTTGACCTCACCGCCGTCGATTACCGCTTCGACTTTGAGATGACCTTCGATGCGATTGATGGGATCGATGCTGATCGTTTTCGTATCGGCCATAGACTACTTCTCCTCGGCGAGGCTGGGCCGCATGATGGTCCGCAGCGCGCCCGTATCGGTGTTCACCGTTACCCGTGGCAGCTCGGGCAGCCCTAGCTTGCGGTAGATGGGGCTGGCTACATCCGGGAAGAACGGCTCGACGCACCCTTGGCAGGGGGAGCCGGCCTTCACGCACCAGCTTACACCGCCGTTGAACTCTCGCTCGGGGCAGTCGGCATGGGTCCAAGGCCCCTTGCATCCCAGTTCGTAGAGGCAGCCGCTATCCCCGATCGACTTGGCGAATTTATGGGCTTCGAAGTCACCTCGGCGCTGGCAGATGTCGTGCAAGAGCCGACCGTAAAACCGCTTTGGCCGCCCGGCCACGTCGATTTCGTCAGGGCCTGGCCAACCAAAAAGCAGCACATGCCCGACCGTGCCCGTGAACCAATCGGGATGTGGCGGGCAACCCGGAACGTTGACTATGGGTTTATCTATCCCGGCATCAGAGATTGCCTGCTGTACGCCGACACACCCAGCCGGATTGGGCGCGGCGGCATGCATTCCACCGTACGCGGCGCAGGTTCCCAAGGCAATGATCGCAGACGCTTTCTCCGCCAGCTCCAACGCCCGGGCGTGCATGGTGGACTCTCCCCCGTCGCGGGAGGCGGCCCGACCGTAAAGCCCATTCCCCCCTGCCGGGAGCGCCCCATCTATGACGAGAATATAGCCCTCGCTTGCCTCTTCCGTCGCCGCCAAAATATCGACGGCCACTTTGCCCGATCCAGCCATAATGGTGGGCAGGAACTTGATGCTCACATGATGTCCCGGCGCGAGCTGATCGACGACCAGATCTCGTATCGTCGGCGCCACTCCGTTCAGTGCTGAAACGACGCATCCGGAGCAGGCAGAAGCCTGGAACCAGATTGCCGGGTGCTCTTTCACCGTCTCCGAGTTACCCATCGGTTTTGCTCCTCAGAATTCCCTCGACTACTCGCTTTCGAGCTGCCACTTGGCGGCCTCGAGCGTATTGCGAAGCAAGAGCGCGGTTGTAACCACGCCGACCCCGCCCGGAACCGGGGTGATGGCGGCAGCTCGCTGCGAGGCCGACTCGAAATCCACATCCCCGTACGTCTTGGTCTTTCCGGTCTCCTCATCTTTCACTCTGATCGTCGCCACATCGAGCACGATCGCTCCAGGCTTGATCCAATCGCCGGAGACGAGGCCTGGCTTCACCCCGACGGCAGTGACGAGAATATCGGCGCGGCCCACATGGGCTGCGAGGTCCCCCTGTTCGCTCGTGCCAATATGACAGACCGTCACCGTCGCCCCCGCGAGCTTGTCGGTGTTGCCCGTCGCGTCCGTCGTGATGTACTTATCGACCAACAGGAGAGCGACAGGCTTCCCCACGATCTCGCTGCTTCCGATGACAACAGCCTCTTTGCCGTAGCAATCGATGTCGGTTGAACGCAGAAGTTCGATCACGCTCATAGCCGTGCACGGTGCAAGACGCGGTTGCCCCAGCACGATTCGACCGAGATTGGCGGGGCTGACGCCGTCGACATCCTTTCGAGGATCGATGAGCGCCTGCGCCTTCGGCCCGTTCAGGCCTTTTGGCACCGGCATGAGAAGCAGAACGCCATGCACATTCGAGTCGGCGTTCAGCTTCGCTATGGCGGCCTCGAGATCGCCTTGGGTAATGTCGGCCGGATGTTGCTGGAGTTCATACGCGATGCCGACTTGCTGACACGCCTTCTGCTGCGCGCCGGCATAGAACTTCGCCCCAGGATTATCGCCGGCGAGAACCGCCACCAGCTTCGGTGTCTTGCCTTTGGCCGTCAGCGCCTCGACCTCGGCCTTGACATCGGCCCGAATTTGATCCGATATCGGCTTTCCCTCGAGCAGCTTTGCGCTCATTTTACTCCCCTCGGACTTGTTCTAAGATTCCCCCCCACACCTGTTCCGCCAGCTTCTCCCCTTCGCTGAGTAGGCTCCCCATTTCTTTCCGACACTCATCGACGTAAGCCTCATCTTTAATGAATGCCAGGTTGATCTCTACGTTGAGGGCCGCGCACTCCATTGCCGCGAACGCGAGTTTCACAGCACATCCCACATCCGTAATCAGATTGGGATTCCCCTTCTTCGCGAGCTCCGGGGCAATATTGAGCACCTGCAGTCCGCTCCTCACGACTTCCCTGGGCACACTAGCGGCCGTTCGGAGAGCTCCTTGCATGGCGGCCTTTCGTGCCGCCTTTTGCGCGTCTGTCTCACGCGGCATCTTCTGCGCGGCGGCAAACTGCCCGTACGCTTCGGTGTCCGCTTGGGTGAGACGCTCCAAAGTATTGCGGAGCTCTTCGGATCCGGCCAACGCCGTCCTCACATCATCCTCGACATCGGCATATTGCTTGCGCCCAACCGTGAAGTTCGCCACCATGCTGTTGAGCGCCGCTCCAAGCGCTCCCGCGAGAGCGGCAACGCTGCCTCCGCCAGGCGTAGGTTCGCCTGATGCGAGCGCATCCGTATACGTCTTGAGCGGCTCTTCAAGATAGCCCATATTGTGGCCGATCCTAAAGCTTTGCCTTCGGTCTCGTGGGCGCGAGCGACTTCGCCTGAAATGCAGTGAAGCTTATCCCGCGCTCACTAGAACAATCCAACGACCTTACCGTCCGCATCGATATCTACATTGAGCGCAGCCGGCTTGCTTGGCAAACCTGGCATCGTACTGAACGTTCCCAGCAGCGGATAGAGGAACCCGGCGCCCGCACTCGGCCGAATGTCGCGAACCGGCACGCGGAATCCACTCGGTCGACCCTTTAGATTCGAATCGTGCGACAACGACAAATGCGTCTTGGCCATGCAGAGCGGAAGCTTGTCGAGCCCCCACTTCGTGAAGGTTTCGATCTTCTGCTCGGCGACTCGGTCGTAGTCGACGCCATCAGCCCCGTACACCTTTGTGGCGATGGCTTCGAGCTTCTCCTTAATGGAAGAGGCATCCGGGTAGAGCAGTTTGAAGTCCGATGGTTTCTCGCACGCAGCGACGACGGCCTCGGCGAGCTCGCGCCCGCCCTCGCCGCCCTTGGCCCAAACCTCGGAGAGGTACGCGCCCTCCGCTCCTGCTTCCACCGCCTTCTCTTGGATGAGTTTGACCTCAGCGTCGGTGTCCTCGGTGAAGCGATTCACGGCCACCACCACCGGAACGCCAAAGAGCCGAGCGTTTTCGATGTGCTTCCCCAGGTTCGCGCATCCCTTCTCCAATGCCGGCAGGTTCTCTTGAATCAGCTCTGGCGGCAGCGGTTTCCCCGGGCGGATGTTGCCCACTCCACCGTGCATCTTGAGCGCTCTCACTGTAGCGACGATAACGACACAATCCGGCTTGAGGCCACTGACTCGGCATTTGATATTGAAGAACTTCTCCATGCCGCAGTCGGCGCCGAATCCGGACTCCGTGACCACGTAGTCGGCCAGCTTGAGAGCAATCTGGTCGGCGACGATTGAAGAGTTGCCGTGAGCGATGTTGGCGAATGGCCCGGCATGTACGAACACCGGCGTATTCTCCAGCGTTTGCATGAGGTTTGGCATGAGTGCGTCCTTGAGAAGCACGCACATCGCCCCTGCGGCCCCCAATTGCTCTGCCGTCACCGGTTCGCCGTCCCACGTCTGGGCGACGATGATCCGACCCAACCGCTCTCTGAGGTCCTGAAGGCTTGTCGCCAGCGCCAGGATGGCCATCACCTCGCTTGCCACCGAAATGTCGAATCCGGTTTCGCGCGGCATGCGGTTCTGCTCGCCCAGACCCGATACGATGCTGTAGACGCCCCACTTGTCGTTCAGGTCGATCACGCGCCGCCAAGAAATCGTCCGCGGGTCGATGCCCAGTTGGTTGCCGTGCTTGATATGCGCATCGATCATGGCGGCGAGGAGGTTGTTCGCAATGCTGACCGCGTGGACATCGCCCGTGAGGTGCAGATTGAAGTCCTCCATCGGGACGACTTGGGAGTGACCGCCGCCGGCCGCGCCGCCCTTGATGCCGAAGACGGGGCCGAGGCTCGGCTGTCGGATGCAGGTTATGACGTTCTTGCCGATGACACCGAGACCTTGAGACAGTCCAATTGTCGTGACGGTCTTGCCCTCTCCAAGAGGCGTCGGCGTAATGGCCGTGACATCGATGTACTTCCCGTTCGGGCGATCCTTGAGCCGCTTCAGAATGCTCAGATGAACCTTCGCCTTCCACTTACCGTAGAGATCGAGCTCATCTTCTTCGATCCCTGCGCTCTTTGCGATCTCCAGAATCGGCTTCATCGTCGCCGCTTGGGCGATCTCAAGGTCGCTGTTCATGCACCGCGCCTCCCGTTTGTCAGAAAGGATTGCCCTGCAAGAAAAACGATGGCGCCACCGTCTAGCTCGCTGGCGCCATCGCCTCTTCCGTCTCGTACATCATCGGGCGAAGCTTCAGTGCCGCCCGCTTCTGGTTCATATGCTCGATCATCAAACGCGCCGCCGCCACAGGGTCATTCTCCCATGCCCAGCTCGCGCCGACCTCTTCCTTCAGCTCTTCCATAAGATAGTTGCACACTGCCTCCGAACCCTCCACCGGCAGTGGTGTTCCGAAAACCGTGAAAATACCCGAGGCCACGACATACATGCCAATCGAAACGGCCTTTTCCGACATCCATTCAGGCGCCGCCCCCGCGACAGGCATATCGCTGATATCCTCCCCGAGGCCGCCTTCCCGAACCATCTCCGCGCAGGCGATCAAAATCCGACTGTTGTCAACACAAGAGCCCACATGAAGCACGGGGGGGATGCCGACGGCTTCGCAGATTTCCTGGAGCCCGCGCCCCGCGTACTCGTAAGCTGCCTCCGGAGTCAGCAATCCTTCCTTTGCGCATGCGATGGCGGAGCATCCGGTCTGCACGACGAGCACGTCGTTTCGAATGAGCTCCTTCACCATCTCCACATGCCCATAATCCACAGGCTGCACATTTGGATTACAGCATCCGACGACACCGGCAACCCCTCTCAGCCGCCCTTCGATGATGCCGTTGTTCAGGGGTCGGTAGGAGGGACGATAGGTGCCGCCCAACAGCCGGAACACGTAATCCGCCGTGAACCCCGCAACCAAATCCATCGTATGCTCGGGGATGTTGACGTACTGCTCGTCTCGCTCCGGGAATCTTTCAATCGCGGTCTGGACGATCCGCTTGGCGACGTCGAGAGCATTCGCCTCATCGAACTCGATATGCGTAGCCCCCGGGATTCGTCCCTTCGGCGATGTCGTGATCAGCTCTGTGTGGAAGCATTTCGACATCTCCGACAGCCCTGGCATCAGACATTGCACGTCCACCACCATCGCTTCCACCGCTCCGGTGGCGATGGCCAGTTCTTGCTGCAGGAACTGCCCTGCCGAGGGTATGCCTTGCCGCATCAGAATCTCATTCGCCGTGCAGCAGATTCCGCTCAACTGGATTCCTTTGGCCCCCTTCTCTTCTGCAAGCTTCAGCATCTCCGGGTCTCGAGACGCCTCCACAATCATCTCAGAGAGAATAGGTTCGTGCCCATGGACGACCACGTTCACCTTATCCTGGCTGAGTACGCCGAGATTGACCTTCGCTCGAATCGGCACCGGTGACCCGAGCATGATATCCTGGAGTTCTGTCGCAATAAGCGAACCGCCCCATCCGTCGCTCAGGGCGGTTCTCAGCCCATGCCGTAATATGTTCTTGTAATCTGTGTCCACTCCAATGTGTGTTCGGTGCATGCACTCGACGATTTCTCGGTCCACGCCGCGCGGCATGACGCCGAGATTCCGCCAGAGCTCAAGGCGCTTCGCCGGCGCGCGCTGAATGAGCTTCAATTCGCCTTCCTGCTGGCCGAATTCCCCCAGAGCGTGTTGCCCCACCGCTAAGGCGAGTTCCTGGTCCGACTTCCCATCCATCTGGATGCCATACTGAGCGGCTACCTCACGCAGCTTGACGGGGTCCTTGATTCCGTAATCCTTGGCCTTCCCTTCGGCCATCATCACGAACGTGTGGGCCACATCGCGACCATGATCCGAGTGCGCGGCCGCACCACCCGCGATCATGCGCAACAGGTTGCGCGCAGCGACCGTATCCGCCGTTGCCCCACAAACGCCGACCCGCTCTCCCTTTGACGTCGTGCCGACGCGACAGGGTCCCATATTGCAGAGCCGACAACAGATGCCCTGGCGCCCGAAACGGCACGAAGGCTGCTGGATGTCATATCGCTCCATGGCTGTTGCGACGCCTCGCTTCTGCGCCGCCTCCAGGGCCTGCTGGCTCGCAGGGTCCCTCATCTTCTTCCCGTTATCACCCATCCTCTTTCACTCCTTGCACAGCAATGAAGAGGCGCACGAACGCGCCTCCCCCGACGAGGGGAGCGGCACCGTTCGGCGCCCTGCCCCCAAACACGCAAATTAAGCGCACCCGGCGCCCCCCAGGCACGCCCACGATTAACAGAACCTCCCCCTCGACGGCAAGGACCGCTCCTGCCGTCGTTCACAACGGAAACCACTCGACGGAAACTCAAGAATTGGGCTCCAAAACCACGCGGTGCTTCAGAAGATCGATCTCTCTGAGGCGCCCGCGAACATGTCGTTCCTCGCCGAAAAGTGTAGCAAGACGATAGCCATCACCCTCCGGCTTAATGAAGGTGACATCCTCCAGTATCAACTCTTGGCCACCGCCCGTGGCCAGATAGACATTCGATTCACACATCGTATCGGATCGCGCAGAATGGAAAGGTGGACTTCGCAGGCAGGTGTAAATCACCTGTAATTGCCATCGAAGACGCCACCTGTTCAGTCGCGTCCTTCGCTCATGCTGCCCGACTCCCCAGCTCCGGGCGTTTTGACCTTGTTCGGGTCTCTGTCCTGTTTCGTCCTCTGATGCGATTCCCCCTTCCCGCCCGAGAAACAAATCTCGTAGACCTCAACAAATCCTCGGCAACTGCTCCCCGACGTGGCGGTCCAGAATCCGATGAGTTCCGAGCGCCGTTTTCAACAAAACCCGCGGGCGCTCCGAAGACACAACAGCTCCGATGATCGCCGCCTCCACTCCATACGGGTGCGCGTGCAACGCCTCCAGTATCGTCTCGGCCGTTTCGGCCGGCGTAACCAAAATCATCTTCCCCTCGTTGGCCGCGTACAACGGGTCCAGACCCAACAACTCGCACGCGGCCCCTACCGAGCCCCTCACCGGCACGGCCGCCTCGTCAATCTCGATTTCTACGCTCGACTGACGGGCAATCTCGTTAAGCGCCGTCGCGAGCCCACCCCGTGTCGGGTCTCTCAACACACGAACGCTCGGGCCCGCCTCAAGAAGCTTCGTGACCATTTCGCTCAACGGTGCGCAATCGCTTTCAATCGGCGACTCGAATTCCAGCCCCTCACGCACCGACAGCACCGCCAGCCCGTGATCCCCCACAGTCCCGCTCACGATCACCACATCCCCCGACCGCGCCCTTGCACCACTGACATCGATACCTTCCGGAACGGCGCCCACCCCTGAAGTCGTGATATACACCTTATCAGCTCCGCCCCGAGGCACCACCTTCGTATCGCCGCAGACCACGCGCACCCCGACATCCAGGGCCGTCCTCGCCATCGACTCCACCACCCGCTCCAAGTCTGATATCAGAAGCCCTTCCTCCAAAATAAAAGAAGCGCTCAGCGCCAACGGCCGCGCCCCCCCCGCCGCCAGATCGTTCACCGTTCCGCACACGGCCAGCTTACCGATGTCCCCACCGGGGAAGAAGATGGGGTCCACGACGAAACCGTCCGTCGTGAACACCATCCGGGTCGGGCAGGAGCTTACATCCTGCCCCAGAGCGACGCGCGCGCTATCGTCCCCCGGCGGGTCGCCCGTCCCCAGCCGCGCGACGAATACGCGCTCGATCAGCTCGGCCATCAACTCGCCCCCGTCTCCGTGCGCCAATAGGACGCGGTCCTCGCTCATTCAGCCCTCCGGT
>Ga0180437_10003272_pt1 | contig 24325 bp, 14 predicted proteins | sample SS_ome_4_FD_132410 | JGI IMG/M metagenome (GOLD analysis project Ga0180437, IMG submission 132410) | Hypersaline lake sediment archaeal communities from the Salton Sea, California, USA - SS_3_D_1 metaG | ecosystem: Environmental > Aquatic > Non-marine Saline and Alkaline > Hypersaline >... | reverse complement strand
TAAGATCAAGGTCATCAAACGAAAAGCCTACGGCTTTCACGACCCGGCCTACTTCGCCCTCAAGGTCAAGCAGGCCTTCCCGGGCGTGGAACCACCCACGAAAACGGGATGAGAGCCACTTTTCGTTTCGTCGTCGGTTGGTCCGGATAGACTTGTGACTTGCTGCGAGCTTCGGCGGCGGGGCGGCGCTCACTGGATCATCTCGAGCATCGCCTTGTCGAACGCTTCGCCCATGAGGTAGGCGGCCATGCCGTCGGAAACGGTCATCGAGTATGCCAACCAGGAGGACGTTGCGTTCCTGGAGCGCAACGACCGGCATCTGCCGGCCCCTTCGCTCCGCGACAAGGTCGCCCGGCGGGAAGTGCTTGTTGCCCGGCAGGACGGTGTTCCGGTCGGCTGGCTGAGGTTCGGCTTCCTCTGGGACACCATCCCGTTCATGAACATGCTCTCCCTGCTGGAGCCGTATCGCGGACAGGGGATCGGCAGGCGGCTCGTCGCGTTCTGGGAGGACGAGATGAAGCGGCTCGGGCACCGCCGCGTCCTGACCTCGACGCAGGCCGATGAGGATGCCCAGCACTTCTACCGGAAGCTCGGATACGCCGACATCGGCGGATTCGTGTTGCCGGGCGAACCGCTGGAGATCATCCTCATCAAGTCGCTCGCCTGACACGATCAGGAGGTCGGGCTCAGGTCTTCATGATTCACTTCTCGTTTCGTCGTCGGTTGGTTGTGGTAGACTTGTGACTTGCTGCGAGCTTCGGCGGCGGGGCGGTGCTCACTTGATCATCTCGAGCATCGCCTTGTCGAACGCTTCGCCCATGAGATGGTACGTCTGGCTTGGCCCGCCATTCAGGTGGAATCGCCTGACCGGATTCTGTGCGTGGTTCAAGTGCTCATCGCCTTAGGTCACAGGTCGAGGAGTGTCAGGCCCGTTCACGGGCCTTTTCCCGCCGAAGGCGGGTGTAGACCAGGGCCTCTGGCCCTGGCGTGCGGCCCACGAGTTGCCCCCAGCGTGCTTCAGCACGCTTGAGTTGCGGAGGCTTCAGCCAACATGAGGTAAGCCCGATGAATAGGGCTGGCAGGACGGGATTGTGCGTCCGACCCGGCCTGGAAGCCGGGCCTACACGCCTCGCAACGCTCGGCCGAAAGGCCCGTCGAACGGGCCTGCAAGGCCGCCGAACCCGACCAGCGAGTCTCAGCCGACGCCGGGAGTGTTACCCTCGGTTGAACCAGGCCGGATTCTGTGTCAGCCTTCCTTCTCGCTCGCTCTGAACACCTCTTCTCTTTCTTCCGCCCTGCGGGCCCATCAGGCCGCGGGATTCGCCCCCCATTGGGCTCGGAGATGCGGGAATCAAGCGCCATTGTGTGCCATGGTCCGGTCTGCGGAAAGCGTACAGAAGCACACAATCATCGGCGGGCGCAGCGGCGGACAAGGCGGCGGCGGAATGTTGACCGGAAGCGACGACTGCGCGCGGCCGAGGGGGGCTCAGCCGCCGATGAGGACCTTGTCGGTGCCCTCGACGATCTTTCCGCCGTGGTCGCACCCGTCGCCCTGGCGGGCGGCGGGCTTGTTCTCGATCATCACCTTGGCCGAGCCTTCGGAGATCTTGTCGGTCGGGCCGACGCAGGTGGCCTGGTCGCCCTGCCGCGCGGCCGGCTGGCCGTCGATCAGCACCTTCGAGGAGCCCTGCGAGATCGGCCCGCCGACGTGGGGCTTGGGGCCCTCGGTCTTCGGACAGGTGTGCTTGTCGCCTTGTCGTGCCGCGGGTTTCATGGCTCTGTGCCCTCAGTCGGCCCGGGCGGCGGGCGTCAGATCGGGTACTCCGTGTCGCTCGCCGCCGGATCGCCCTGGTCGGACCCATCGTCCGGCGGCGGCGTGGGCGCCTCCTCGTCCTCGTCTTCCGCCGCCGCGCCGGCCGGCCGCCAGTCGCCGAGGTGGATCTCCTCGTCGTCGAACGTCACGGGGATGCGTTCGACGGCGAACGTGTTGGCCCATCCGAGCACTTCGACGTCGATCTCCTCCTCGTCCTCTTCGTCTTCCTTGTACGTGGCCCGCACGGTGAAGTCCACCTGCCCCTCGCTCCGCTGCCACGTGCCGTCCTCATGCGAGATGCGGACCGTCCAGCTTCCTCTCGGGGCCAGATGCAGCGTGACGTCCTGGACCGTGGCGGCCCGGCCTTCTTCATCGAGGCAGACCTCCATCAGCGGGTCCTCCTCGACGTGCTCGAGCAGTTTGACGGTATAGGCCAGCGGAAAGACGCCCGCCCCGATCTGCACGGTGATCTTCCCCTGCCACTGCTGGCCCTGCTCGGCCTCCCCTTCCGGCAGGGCGGGCGTGAGCGTCGGCCAATGGAGCACGAAGGCGGGAACGGGCGTCGGATCGTCCGGGATGTCATACGGCGCCATCGACAGCCCGCCCGGGATCGCGGCGTCGGTGTTCGTCAGATCCGACTCGACTTCCACCCCCCCTTCAGCGTCCAACTCGATCTCCCGCTGAGCCACCACCTGATCATGGGCGACCGACAGCCGCTGGAGATCGACCGTCGACTCCTCGGCGATCGCGCCCAGCCCGTCGTCGCCGAGCAGGTACTCCTCGATCGTACGCCGGCACCTGCCCTCCTCGACCTCGGCGGCCACCAGGAGGAAGCCCCGTTGAGCGCACTGCTCCTCGACCACGTCGCTGTCGACGGTCTCCTGCTCCCGCACCGTCAACTCCTGATTCAGCCAGTAGGCTGTCTGTCCGGCGGCCAGTTTCATCGTCTCTTCTCCTGGAGGGCCGTCCGCGGCCGGATCACCTGGCCGCCTTGGGGCGCTTCAGCCAGCGCATCGGCCCGCTCGTGACGCTCCCCTGAAGGTAGCTGTGGTATTCCGCCGCTTCCGTATCCGCCAGCCAGCCGGGCTTGACCTTCGCGACGGCCTGCTGCCGGCCCTCGCCTCTGTGCTGAACGCCCCCGCCGTCTTCCGTGTCCGGCTTGCTCTTGGGCTTCTTCTTGCTGCCGGCGGGGATGAAGTGCAGTGTCACCAGATCGGCGCCGTGCGAGTGGCCGCAGACGTAGATGCCGAACGGCTGGAGGCCCCGGACCCCGTCCTGCTCGATGAACCACGGCAACTGGTCCTTCAGGTCCACCAGAAGGAACCAGATCGCCGCGCCGGGCTGGCCGAACTTCTGATGCTCGGACAGGTAACGCGTCACGGCCCCCTTCACCGCCCCGCCCCGCCCGCAGAGCGTGTGCTTGCGGTAGTAGACGAGATTCGTCATGCCGGAGCCGAACGAGCAGCCGTCGCGGTTGTATTCGTCCCAGCGGTGCCCGTGCTCGAACCACAGGCCCTTCTCCGAATGCCACCCCGACTCGCAGTCCCGCCCGTCGACCTGGACGTTCAGCAGCGGGTCGCCGCGGTACCCGTCATGGTTGCCGTAGATCGCGACACACTCGAGCTCGTGAAGGAGGTCCAGAATCAGCTTGCTCCAGAGCACCTCCTGCTTGCCGAGGTCGTTGCGCCTCAGGTACCCGTCGCTCTGCCACCTCCGAATGTACTTGAACCGACGCCCCGTGAAGGTCCCGCCTTCCTCGCCGGGCTCGTAGACGCCGAACAGATCCCGATAGTACTTGCCGATCAGCGTGTTCCTGGGCCCCGGGCCGAGGGCCTTCTTCACCGATTCGGGCATCTCCGGAAACGGCAGCGAGAACCGCTTCACCGAGTCGATGCGGTCCTTCACCAGCGTCTGACGGCGCTTCAGCTCGCACTCGGGCAGGCCGAACCTCTTCTCGAGCTCGGTTCGGCCGACCCCGGTGTAGTGCCTCGGCTTGATCATGTCGCCCACGACGTGGCGGAGGCTCAGCGCCTTCTTCGGCCTGGGATTGAACGTGTAGAACCTCGCGTGCCTTCGGGGGTTCGGCCCGTAGCCGTCGATCGCCTCGGCGGCGGGGTCCTGATACAGCCGGCCTTTCCGTTCCTGAAAGTCGTCGGGGTAGTTGAAGGCCGTCCACGTGCCGGAGGACACCAGGTTCAGCCCGGACCACGTCTTGGCCTTGGTCCCCTTCAGGCCGTAGCAGTCCCGGGCCCAGAAGCCGCCGTAGAGGAACTCCAGATTGATCCACAGTTCGAGCAGATCGCCCAGTTGCCGGACCTTCACGTCGCCCGGCTCGTACCCGCGGCGGCTGTTGTACTCGAGCTGATGGATGTGGCGGACGTGCTTGACCACCTCCTCGTCGGCGTTGGCCTCCTTCGGGCGGTCGGGCACGGAGAGCGGATCGAACTTGCCCGGGTCGGCCAGGCACTGCCGCAGCAACTTGACGGCGGCCAGCAGGGTGACCAGGTCGAAGCCCGGGCCGGCGTCGCCGGTGCCGATCTCGAGGAGCGTCTCGTGCCGGTCCTTCTTGCCGAACTGCGGCGCGTAGTGGTGCAGGGGCGCCTTCACGCCGCGCGGGCCGTCGCTGCGGAACCTGGACTTGCAGTATGCCGCGCCCGGGCCGTAGAACCAGGTGCTGTGGACCCGCAGCGTCCGATCCACCACGTCCATCTCGGCCAGGAAGTGCTGCGGCTCGACGTCGATCTCCCTCCACTTCACCTTGCCGGTCTTGACCTTGAGCTTGAACGGCTCGACCTTCGCCCCCCCCGTGCCGTCGTCGTTGAAGCTCCTCGGGTCACGGTTCCCGTTGACCCAGTCGCGAAGCAGGCCCTCCTTGGCGAGCTTCTCGAGGTACCCCTGAACCCGAGCGGCCTGCTTCTTGCTGATCGTGCTGCCACGGATCAACCCGGGGCGGCACTGGCAGTAGCGAAGCACCTTCTGGAGCCGGAGCCGTACCTTCAGGGCGCGGCTCTTCAGGTTGCCGAGGTCCTTGTCAATGCGCTTGATCTCCTTCTCGAACTCCTTCCGGTCCTTCTTGATCTCGTCGAGCTGCTCCTCCAACTCCTTCGAGGCGACCTCGTTGCCGAATGCCTTCATCTCCTTCAGGCTCTCGCGACACCTCTGCTCCCGGGTCTTCGTCTGTTCCAGGCGCCCTTCGGCGATGGACCGGTCCTGCTTCATCTGCTCCGCCTGGCTCCCGTATCTGTGTTTCGGGTCGGGGATGCCCGGCCACCGTTCCGGCAGGTGAAGGTCCGGCAGGCAGACGTAGAGGTTCTTCTCCGTCTCCGGGTAGGTCCTGCTTGGGTCCGCCTTGGCGTGCGAGTGCAGCCGGATCGCGCCCAGGCCGCTCGCGCCGACGATCGCCGCCAACGCACGGGCCAGCGGGGCCCGGTCGCCCAACTGCTGAACCGTCGACTTCGTGATGCCCGACAGCTTGCCCTTCATCCTCGGGTTCAGCGCCGAGACATACTCCGCCAGCCAGACGTGCCCGCTCTCGATCAGGCCGAAGTCCCGCTGCGGGTTGCCGTCCTGCCCCTGATACTCCCGCCAGTACTTGTACGCGCCCCACAGGCCGCAGTCCAGCCGGACCAGCTTCGGAAGATCGACCTTCAGCGTGTTCGTGTCCGTGACGCTCTCGTCGTTGAGCGCCACCTCCGCCTGGGCCGCGTAGAGCCTGCCGATCGGCACGCCCGTCCGCTCGTACTCGGCGAGCGTCCACTCGAAGTGCTCCCCGTCGAGGGGGACGTTGGGCTTCGCCGGCCGCGCCTTGCCCGTCACCTTCTTCGGAAGCACCTTCCCCATCGTCACCGCTTCCCTCGTCTTGTCGTGAACCGACTTGACCTGCCCCTTGCCGTTCAGGTTCACGTAGACGTCGCGGGCTTCGGTGGCCTTGTTCTTGTCTTTCTTGCCCATCGCGGGTTCCTCCCGGTCGGCGGCGGCCTGCCCTAGCAGCCGTAGAACTTCTCCAGGGCGGCCAGTGTCGTCTTGCTCAACACCCCGTCAGTGTTCACCGGGTCGGTGATCCGGCTGTCGCCGCTGTCCAGATTCTCCTTGCAGAAGTTCTGGAAGGCGGCGACGGCCTGGCTGAGCTCGGGGCTCTTGTTGCCGTCGGACGGACCGTTGTAGTAGCCCAGGCTCCGCAGCCGCTGCTGGGCGCCCCGGACGACGACCTTCTCGTCGTCGCTGTCCAGCGGGGCCAGGTGTCCGAAGCTCAGGCGCATGTCGATGTTCGCGTCGGGAACGATCAGGCGCCCGCTGATCGCGGTCGAGGGGATCGTCTCCTGGAGGATGCCGTCCCCGTCGGTGTGGGTGTTCTGCTGCTTGTAGACCCCGCCGCCGGGGCCGCATTCGACCTCCAGCGTGTACTGCGCGTCGGCCACGGGGTCGCCCTCCGTGTCGAGGATCCGCAGGCGGAACAGCTCGTTGGGCGTCTTGAGCTTGAAGCGATGACGCTGCTCGGTGGCGCCGGGCTCCTTCTTCTCCAGCCACGGGGGGATGAACAGCTCGTCGCCCACGGCCAGCACGTGCGGGTCCTCCCGGTCCTTCCGCAGCTTCGCGTTGCGGGGATGCTGCCAGACGTCCTTCTCCCAGTCGGCGATGCCGTAGCGGATGGCGATGCTGCCGACCCACTCTCCGTCCCGCACGATGTGACCGACGCCCTCGGGGGGTGGTTTCTGTCTCATTGCGTTTCTCCGCGCCGGACCGGCCGGCCCGGCCGGCCGGGGGCTCAGCCGGCGGTCATGTGGTCCTGTCCCACGACCGCCCGTCGAGGGCGGGGAAGGTGATCTGACACGTGCCCGGGTCGATCCCGTCGATGCGGACGAGGCCCTTCTCGTTCAACGTTCCCTCCGCGACGGTCGTGCCGTCGGGCAGCGTCACCGCGTACGGCTCGCCCGCCACGCCGTTGCCGACGTTGTCGACCAGTTGGACCTCGATCCAGGTCAGCTCCCTGTCCGTCTGCTGCGTCGTCTGCCCGCCCGTCGTCGCGCCGACGGGGCCGATCGGCACGGGCGGCGCGCCCCGCGAGGGGACCTTGGGCGGCTTGAAGGGCTTGACCTTCGCCGAGCCGTACTTGCCGGCCTGCTGCTCGCGCTGCCGGGCCTTGACCTCGGCCATCTCGCCGGGGTCGGCCTGGTCGGCCTCCTCGGCGGCCGTCGGGGCCGTGGGCGTGACGGCCTGCCCGGCGAGCCCCATCCCCGCCGGGCTGCCTGGCCCGGAGGCGATCCGGACGTTCTCCCCGTCCAGCACCAACTGCGCGCCCTTGTCCGTCACACCGGACTGGTCGACAACGACGCAGCTCTGGCCGACCTTCAGCGTCAAGGTGGTCGTCGCCTCGAGGACGATGTTGGCCGCCTTGACGTAGAGGTCGCCGGTGATCTGCCGGGAGTTGGCGGCCTGGAAGACCTCGATCACGTCCCCGCCGACGGTCAGCGAGCGGCTGCCGCCGACCTTGATCGCCTCCTTGCCCGTCACCTCCCGGTGGCGGTCCTTGCCGACCTGCTCCTTGTGGTCGGCGTCGACGATCTCGTGGCGGTTGTTCTCGACGTGCTCGTACTGGTCCTTTCTCACGATCAGGTGGCGGTCGTTGCCGATCGTCTCGAAGCTGTCGTTCTTGACGCGGACGTCCTGGTTCTTCTCGGCGTGGACGAAGAGCTGCTCCTCGCCCTTCTTGTCCTCGAAGCGGATCTCGTTGAATCCCTGCCCGCCCTTCGAGGAGTTGGTCTTGACGCCCGAGAGGGTCATGTTGGCCGGCAGCTCGTAGGGGGGCATGCTGCGGCCGTTGTAGACCCGGCCGGTGATCAGCGGGCGGTCCGGGTCGCCCTCGAGGAACTCGACGATCACCTCCTGCCCGATCCGCGGGATGAACATGCCCCCCCAGTTCCTGCCCGCCCAGAGCTGGGCGACGCGGATCCAGCACGAGCTGTTCTCGTCGGCCTTGCTGTAGCGGTCCCAGTGGAACTGGACCTTCACGCGCCCGTACTCGTCGGTGTGGATCTCCTCGCCGGCCGGCCCGACCACGATGGCCGTCTGCGGGCCGCGGATCATCGGCCTCGGCGTCGTCCGGCGGAGGCGGAACGGGTGATACAGATCGATGGCGGTGAACCGCACGGTGAAGCTCGCCTCGCCGTCGTCTGCCTCCTGGCCCTCGTCCGGGCCGCCCGCCGCGCCGCCCGGGCCGGACTCGTACAGGTCACTGGTCGCCTCGATCTCCGTGCCCGTGACGAGGTACCGCTTGCACTGGTCTTCGCGCGGATGGCCCGTCAGCACGAACCGCCGCCCCGTCGTGATCCCGCGGACGTCCCCCTCCCCCCGCGCCGCCTCGTACTCGATGTGATACGCCTCGATCCGGCGGCGCGCATAGGCCTCGCCGTCGGCCGGCTCGACGTACTCGCCCGGATACTCGTACATCTCGAAATCGGGCGTCGCGTACGGCCGCTCGATCTTCGCCGAGGCCAGCAGCGACGTGGCGGGCTTCTTGAAGTCGAAGTCGCTGTGGGAGTACGTGCCGGGCTGGACCCGTTGAGACATCGTCCACCGGCGGATGGTCTCCTTCTCGCGGAGGCTCGAGGTGGGCGGGCGGTACATCACCTCTTCGTAGCCCACCGCCGCGTCGTGCGGACTGGCCGCGTCCGCCAGGACCAGCGTGTGCTTGCCGTCCTCGTGAAGGAAGTAGTAGAACAGCCCCTCCTGCTCCATCAGCCGGCTGACGAAGCTGAAGTCGGTCTCGCAGTACTGGACGCAGTATTCCCACGTCCTGCCGGTGCCGGTCAGGCGGTCCTCGAAGTCCGTGAAGCCGTGCCCGCGGAAGACCTCCTTGATGATGTCCGCCGTGGTCATCTCCTGGAAGATGCGGCAGTCGCTCGTGCGGGTCAGGAACCACAGCCAGGGCACGATCGTCGCCTCGTATTCCGTGGTGGCCCCCAGCGGGCGCCCGACGGTGAAGCGGCTGACGAATCCGTTGAAGTACCTCGGCTCGCCCTCCTGCGACTGCTGCACGCGGACCGTGACGTTGTGGCCGACGACGTCCTCCAGCCGGATCTCGCCGCGTTCGCTGATCAGGTCCAGCTCGTACTCGAAGAGCCGGCCGAGCGGCTCGCCTCCGCGGAAACGCCTCAGCAGGAGCACGTCCTCGCCGAGGGGCGTGGCCACCGCCAACTGCCGGAACTCCTGCGTCCTGGGCATAGCCGCTGCCTCCTTTCGCCCGGCGCCGGGCCGCTGCCGACCCGATCCCGCCCCTGCACTTCGGGCCGCGAGAGATGCCTCCTGATATCGCACGCGAAGGGAACTGGCAAGGGCTTTCTCCGGGCCGGGTCGTGCGCACCGCCGACCACGGCCGGAGGCGCGGCAACCGGCCGGCCGATACGTACGGTGTGCAGCTCTGCTGCACACGTCTCTCACGACGATGGCGGACGCGTGTGCAGCAGAGCTGCACACCCTACGGCTGCGGCTGGATGCCGCTCTTGAAGCGCTTCGTGCGGGCCTTCTCTTCCGGCAGCGGGGCCTTCTGGCGCGGGTCCTTGTAGAGCATCACGTCGTCGAAGACGAAGTCGCCCGGCGGCCAGTAGGCGTAGATGACGATCCGCAGCCACTTGACGTTCTTCGGCAGCCCGCCGCGCGGCGGGAAGGGCGCGGCGTAGTGCTTCCAGACGTTCTCCTCGTTGCGGCACGACAGGTACCACCGGAAGCACTCGCGGCGGTAGCGGCCGGGGTGCTTGCGGACGTCGTCGGCGAGGAGTTGTTTCCGCTTTTCGGCCGGCAGGGCGGCGAACTGGCGGGGCGTCATCTTCCGGGCCACCAGCGACACCTCCGGCAGCGCCGTCGCTTCGGCGGAATAGTCCAGGTAGCCCTTCACGAAGATCTTCGGGAAGAAGATCCCCGCCGTCTTGCCCTTCATGTCCGCAACCAGCCAGTACCGCCCGCCCGCCGTCGCGTCGAGCCACTCGCTGAGGTAGTCCACCCCCTCCATGCCCGCCACCGACGCGTAGCTGCTGTCCGGGCCGATCTTCGGCGGCCGAGTCGGGTCGGCCAGGCCGAACCGCAGCTTGCGGCGATACGCCATCCACGGCGCCCGCTCGAGGTTCGTGTGGAGGCGGAGGACCTTCCCCCGCCCGGCCGGGCCCCGCTCGATCAGCGTCGCCACGTTGTCCGGGGCGTCCCACCCCCTGTGCCCGTTCTCGAACCGGCCGTTGACGTTGACGGGCCTGCCGAACGCCTTCGGCTCGGCCTCGTCGCCGTACTCGGGCGGCCGCCACTGGGCCTCCTTGCGGACGGCCTCGACGATCTTGGTGGCGATCACGCCGCGGGCCCGCTCCGTGTCGTCGGCGAACTCCTTGACCCACCCGCCCGGCCGCTTCGGGTCGGTCAGGTCGACGTAGCGGACCTTCGCGCCGAACCCGCCGCCCCGCGCCTCGACGCTGCCGCACAACGCCGCGTTGACGCCCAACTGCTCGTTCATCACGGTGATGATCTTCTTCGTGTCCGTCCCGATCGGCCACGGGCCGCCGGCGTCGCGGGTCGTCAGCTTGTCGATCACCTCATATTCCTTGTGCCGCCGCAGCATGACGCGAACGCTGTCGGCCAACTGCTGGCCCGCCCGCCCGGGCGCGGAGACGAAGTCGAAGACGGCGAGGTAGATCTTCTTCGGTCTGGCGGGCGCGTCGGCGGCGCGACACGGCGCAGCGACGACCGCCAAGGCGAGGACAATCCCTATTCTGCCATCTGCGTTCATCAGCGTTCATCCCTGCTCACGGGGTTCTTCTGCCGCGGCGCGCAGGACGTGTCGATCACGAGCGGCGGCGTGATGGACCGGGCGATCCTCTCCCAGGGCGTCAGCAGGACGGGTCGGCCGGCGGAGTCGGTGTGGCAGGCGAACAGGCCCTTGGCGAACGGGCCGGCCAGCGCGGCGGCGGTCACGTCGATCCCGTCCGTGTCGCGGGCGCCGCGGACCGAGAACGTGCCGACGAACCCGTGTCCGCCCTCCCGCCGGTAGACCTTGAAGCAGTTGCTGCCCTGGCTGGAGACGATCAGGTAGCCCTTCCCGCCCGGCATGTGGTAGATCGCCACGCCCTCCACGTCGCCGCGGAGTCCGTGCTCGCCGACGCGGGCGATCAGCCTGCCCGGCGCCGGGTCGCCCGGCTCGGCGCCGACTTCCCAGACGCCCTTGCGCTCCTCGCCGATATACAGCCTGCCCGTCTCGTCGTCGGCCGCGGCGCCCTCGGCCAGGCCGATCTGCCACGAGCGGACCTTCCGCCCGGCGATCGTCCCGCCCCCGCCGTCGAACAGCTCGTGCTGCTCGACGGTGGACGTCGAGGTGGTGATGAAGTAGAGCTTGCCGCTCCCGCGGCTGCGGTAGAGGCACCCGCCGTAGTTGGGGCCGCTCTTCACGCCGCCGCCATCGATCCGCCGGAGCTTCCGCGTGGCGGCCTCGACGGCGTAGACGCCCACGCCGTAGCCGCTGGACCGCTGGTTGAACGCGACGATATCGACCTTCTTCCCGCCGAGCGGAAAGCCGTACCGCAGGTCGATATTGCCCGGCTTGCCCGCGGGCAGCGTCTGGATCGTCCTGCCGTCGAGGCCGTAGACGAACAGCCGCCCCGCCGCCTTGTCCGACGTGATGATCGTGCTCAGCGCCCGGTCGGTCGGATGGACCCAGATGCACATGTCATCCTGATCGCGGGCCCTCGCGTCGCGGCACTGGACGGCGGGGCCCACGGCGCCCGCCGCGCCCGGCAGCAGTGCCGGGCCCGCCGTCGCCAACACCATGAACATGCCGACAATCCGCCAGACGGATGCACGGGCCATGACCGTCCTCTCTCTGGTTCGAGGCCACAGCAGTCTAGGAGCGATCCCGGGAGGACGCAAGGCCGGCTGCCGTGGGCCCGCCGGAACAGGTATGATGTGGGTGCCACGGCCGCGGAGTCTGCGGCCGTGCTCCCAGGACCTGTCGAATCGCCGGATGCCGAGGAACCTGCCATGAGACGAAGGCTTGACCAAACGACGACGGCGTGGATCTGGCTGCTTTCCGCCGCGGCAGCCCTGGGCGCCGACGCGAAGCCGACCGGCACGCTGGGCCTGGACGGCCGGACCGGCTACGCCACGCCGCACCACAAGCTGCTCGACCTGACGGACGCCGTGACCATGGAGGCGTGGATCAAGCCCGGCAAGTTCGGGGACAACAGCGCCCGAATCATCGACAAGGACGACGACACGTACATGCTCGACACCTGGCCGGGCTACTCGCTGCGGATGATCACGGGCAACGTCCAGACGCGGTTCGCCGCGAAGCTGCCGATCGGCAAGTGGACGCACGTCGCCGGCGTCTACAGCCGCAAGGACAACATCCGCAGGCTCTACGTCAACGGCAAACCGGTCGCCGATACGGGCGGGCCCGGCATGCCGGCCATGCGACGCAACAAGCTGCCTCTCCGCGTCGGCTGCTCGACGAGAAGCGCCGGCCACAAGTTCCGCGGAGAGATGGACCGCGTGACGATCTACAACCGCGCGTTGACGGCCGACGAGATCGCCGCGCTGGCCGGCGAGAGGTCGCACAAGTCGCACAACCTGCCGGGCACGGTCGCCGACTGGGACTTCGCCCGCGCCGAGAAGGGCGTCTACACGAGCGCCGCGCCCGGCGGGCTGAAGCTGGCCGTCGCCGCCGACCGCCCGCCAAGACGCGCGAACACCACGATGGCGCGCCCGACCCCGGCGGCGACGCTGACCGGCCGGGCCGCCGGACCGGCAGGCAGGCTGACGCTCTGGTGGCGGGCGCCCGCCCCGACGTGGAACGACGCGATGCCGGTCGGCAACGGGCGGCTCGGCGCGATGGTCTTCGGCGGGGTGCGGTCCGAGCGGCTCCAACTCAACGAGGACACCCTCTGGGGCGGCGGGCCCTACGACCCGAGCAGCCCCGACAGCCTCCGTGTCCTGCCCGAGGTCCGCCGCCTGATCTTCGAGGGCAAGCGCGCCGAGGCCGCCCAACTCGCCCGGAGAATGATGGCCAGGCCCCTGCGGCAGATGCCCTATCAGACCGTCGGCGATCTCCTGCTGAGCTTCGACGGCCACGAGACGGCGGCCGGCTACCGCCGCGAGCTCGACCTGGACTCCGCCGTCGCGCGCGTGAGCTACCGCTGCGGCGGGGCGACGTTCACGCGGGAGGTCTTCGCCAGCGAGCCGGACCAGGTGATCGCGGTCCGCATGACGGCCGACCGGCCCGGGAGGATCAGCTTCTCGGCGGCGCTGAGCACGCCGCAGAAGGCCACCGCGGAGGCCGTCGGCGCCGACGGGCTTCGGATGCGGGGCGTCGGCGGCGAGGCGCAGGGCATCGCCGGCCGAGTGCGGTTCGAGGCGAGGGTCAAGGTGCTGGCGACCGGCGGCTCGAGGGCGACGGCCGACGGGCGGCTCACCGTCCGCGGCGCCGACGAGGCGACCCTGCTGATCGCCGCGGCCACCAGCTACCGCAGCTACAAGGACGTCGGCGGCGACCCGGCGGCGATCGTCGCCAAGCACTTGGCCGCCGCGTCGAGCAAGCCGTTCGCCCGGCTCCGCGGCGACCACGTGGCCGACTACCGGCGGCTGTTCCGTCGCATGGCGCTCGACGTGGGCACAACCGGCGCCGCGGCCCGGCCGACCGACGAGCGAATCCGCGACTTCGACGTCGCCGCCGACCCGCAACTGGCGGAGCTGTACTTCCAGTTCGGGCGATACCTGATGATCTCCAGCAGCCGCCCGGGGTCCCAGCCGGCCAACCTCCAGGGCATCTGGAACCCGCACATGCGCCCGCCGTGGGAGAGCAAGTACACGATCAACATCAACCAGCAGATGAACTACTGGCCGGCGGAGCAGTGCAACCTCGCCGAGTGCCACGAGCCGCTGCTGCGGATGGTCTGCGAGCTGCCCGGCCCCGGCGGGCGGACGGCGAAGGTCAACTACGGCGCCCGCGGGTGGGTCTGCCACCACAACACCGACCACTGGCGGGCGACGGCGCCGATCGACGGCGTGCGGTGGGGCATGTGGCCGACGGGCGGGGCCTGGCTTTGCCAGCACCTCTGGGAACACTTCCTTTTCGGCGGCGATACGGCGTACCTGCGGCGCGTCTATCCGGTCATGAAGGGCGCGGCGGAGTTCTTCCTCGACACGCTCGTCGAGCATCCGACGGGCAAGTGGCTCGTGACGTGCCCGTCCAGCTCGCCGGAGCACGGGGGCCTCCGCGCGGGGCCGACGATGGACATGCAGATCCTCCGCGACCTGTTCGGCAACTGCATCGAGGCGGCGCGCGTGCTCGGCGTCGACGAGGCGTTTCGCGGGCAACTGCGGGCGGCGCGCGGGCGGCTGGCGCCGATGCGGATCGGCCGACACGGGCAGTTGCAGGAGTGGATCGAGGACGACGACAATCCCAAGGACCGCCACCGGCACGTCTCGCACCTGTACGGCCTGCACCCGAGCAACCAGGTCACGCGGCTCGCGACGCCGAAGCTCTTCGCGGCGGCCCGCAGGTCGCTCGAGTTTCGCGGCGACGGCGGGACAGGCTGGTCGAAGGCGTGGAAGATCAACTTCTGGGCCCGCCTCGAAGACGGCGACCACGCGGGCAAGATGCTCGGCGAGCTGATCGCGCGGAGCACCTACCCCAGCCTGCTCGACCGCTGCCCGCCGTTCGTCATCGACGGCAACTTCGGGGGCACCTCCGGCATCGCCGAGATGCTCCTCGCCAGCCACGCCGCCGCGCCCGACGTGACGAAGGCGTCGCGCGAGGATCGCACCGGCTGCGGCATGGACAGGGAGATCCACCTCCTGCCCGCCCTGCCCCGCGCCTGGCCGACCGGCTCGGTCACCGGCCTCCGCGCACGCGGGGGGTTCGGCGTCGACGTGACGTGGAAGCGGGGCCGGCTCGCCGAGGCGACGATCCGCTCGACGCTCGGCCGCCGCTGCCGCGTCCGCTGCGGCGAGAAGCTCGCCCGGTTCGACACGCGCGCCGGCGAGTGCTACCGTCTGGACGCCGAGCTGCGGCGCAAGTAGCAGCCGCCCGCCGCCCGCACCCGCTGGACATCGTCGGCCGGGGAATCTAGTATCTGGCCGACCAGGGCAACTCCGCGAGTCGGGCGTTCTGACGGACAAGGAAGACAAGCATGGCGACCTACACCATCGGACTGGACTACGGCACGAACTCGGTGCGGGCACTGATCGTCAACACCGCCAACGGGCGCGAGATCGCCACGGCCGTCTGGAACTACGCCCGGGGCACGGAGGGCGTGATCCTGTCGAAGGACCCGAACCTCGCCCGCCAGCACCCGGCCGACTACGTCAAGGGCGCCGAGCTGTGCATCCGCCGGTCGCTGGCGGCGGCGAAGCGGAAGGTCAAGGGCTTCCGCGGCGAGCAGGTCATCGGGATCGGCGTGGACACGACCGGTTCGACGCCGCTGCCCGTCGACGCGGCCGGGCGGCCGTTGGCCCTGTCGAAACCGTTCGCCAAAGAGCCGGCGGCGATGGCCTGGCTGTGGAAGGACCACACGTCGGTCGCCGAGGCCGAGCAGATCACCGCCCTGGCGAAAAAGCGCCGCCCCAAGTACCTCGCCAAGTGCGGCGGGACGTACTCCAGCGAGTGGTTCTTCAGCAAGATCCTCCACTGCAAGCGAACCAAGCCGAAGGTCTTCCGCGCCGCCCACAGTTGGGTGGAGATCGCCGACTGGATCCCCGCGATGCTCACCGGCACGGAGTCGCCGGACCGGCTGACCGTCGGCGTCTGCGCCGCCGGCCACAAGGCCATGTACAACGACGGATGGGGGGGCTATCCGGACGCGAGGTTCCTTTCGGCGCTGGACCCGGCGCTCGGCGAGCTGCGCGGGCGGCTGCGCAAGACGGCGCGGACGATCGACCAGGCCGTCGGCGGCCTGACGAAGGCGTGGGGGCGACGGACGGGCCTGCCGGAGGGCATCCCGGTGGCCGTGGGGGCCTTCGACGCCCACCTCGGCGGCGTCGGGGCCGGCATCGCGCCGGGCACGCTCGTCAAGATCATCGGCACGAGCACGTGCGACATGATGGTCGCGCCGGTCAGCGACGCGGCGCCCCTGCCGGACATTCCGGGGCTTTGCGGGATCGTCAAGGGCTCGATCCTTCCGGGCATGTTCGGCCTCGAGGCGGGTCAGTCGGCGGTCGGCGACATCTTCAACTGGTTCGTCAAGACGATCCAGCCGGGCGGCAGGAAGGCCGGTTCGCACGAGGCGCTGACCGCCGCCGCGAAGCGGCTGAGGCCGGGCGAGTCCGGGCTGCTGGCGCTGGACTGGAACAACGGCAACCGGACGATCCTCGTCGACCAGCGCCTGACGGGCCTGCTGCTGGGCCAGACGCTCTACACCACGCCGGCGGAGATCTACCGGGCGTTGATCGAGGCGACGGCCTTCGGGGCGCTGACGATCATCAACCGCTTCGAGGAGTACGGCGTGCGGGTCCGCCAGATCGTCAACTGCGGCGGGATCGCCGAGAAGAACCCGCTGGTGATGCAGATCTACGCCGACGTCACCGGACGCCCGATGAAGATCTCACGGTCGGCGCAGACCTGCGCGCTGGGGGCCGCCATCGCCGGGGCCGTCGTCGCCGGCCGACGCGCCGGCGGGCACGCCACCGTCCGGGCCGCCCAGAAGGCCATGACCGGCCTGAAGCCGAAGGTCTTCAAGCCCTCCCCGCCCGCCGGCCGAGTCTACCGCGAGCTGTACGCCCTCTACCGCCAGCTCCACGACGCGCTGGGCACGCCCGGTTGGACGGGCAACTGCCACAACGTCATGAAGCGGCTGCTCGACGTCAGGGCAAAGGCCAGAAAGTAATCCCCCCGAACTGCCGATTGGGGTTTAATATAGGGTGGGGTCCGTTGTGGACCGTGGGTTGCGATCGCGATCAGGAGCGAAGCCATGGCATCCATGAGAGTCTTTGCCGTCCTCGCCGCGATGTCGGTGCTGGCCGCGGGCGGCCTGTGCGCCGACGCGCCGGCGCCCAAGATCGCCGGGGTCGAGTGGGACGGGCTGACGAAGGCCATCCAGGCCATCGAGAAGGCCAAGACGCCCGAGGAGGCCGCCCGCGCCTTCGATCTGGGCTGCACCGTCAACCGCCGCAGCAAGCGGCTCCAGACGGCGTACATGAAGAAGTCGCTCCAGTTCGGCCGCCCGGACGTGGCGTACTACTCGGCCAGGGAGATCCTCGAGCAGGACAGGAAGGACGGGCTGGCGTCGGGCGTGATGGCGTACACGTACGCCTTGCGCAAGCAGTTCATCCCGGCCTTCCCGCACGCGATGCGGGCCGTGGCGGCCGAACGGGAGAACCCGTCGATCGCGCAGAACGCCGCGCAGTTGCTGGCGTGGCACGAGGCGACCAAGCGCCCCGCGCCGATCGGCGAGCTGGCGGTTCTGGTCAAGAAGATGCAGTCGCGCGCGACGGCGGGAAAGGTCTTTCCGGGCCACTACAAGAAGGCGAAGGAGGGCTACGCCAAGCTGGCCGACGAGAAGAAGCTGCTGGAAGACAAGGCCAAGGTCATCGACGCCGAGGCGAAGAAGCTCGAGGACGAGATCAAGAAGCTCGCCGCCGACCTCAAGCGCCGCGGGGAGAGCTACAAGCAGGACGCCCGCCGAGCCGACCAGGCCCGGCGCGAGATCCAGCGCATCGACCACGATTATCGGCGCACCACGCGGTATGACTCCCGCCGCAACAACGAGAGCCGACGCCGCGCGGCGCTGCGGAAGCTGAGGGACGCCGAGCGCTCCATGGCCAAAAAGTACGCCGAGGCCAAGCCCATCAAGAAGAAGAAGGACGAGCTGGACAAGAAGCTGCAGGGCTCGAAGCTCCGCGCCGGGCGGCTGAGGCGGCAGGCCAACAGCGTCGGCGTCGATGAGGTGCCCGCGAGTTTCGTCTGGCGTCCCCCGGCCGTCGACGGCGTGGTGACGCCCGACGCCAAGGTCGCCGCCGCCAAGGCCGCCGCCAAGCCCCCCGCCACCGGCGGAACGAAGACGACGCCCAAGCCCAGCTACCTCGCCCCCACGCAGACCAAGCCCATCGCCGCGCCGAAGGCCTCTTCGGCCGACCGGATCGCCGAAGCCGAGGCCGCCGACAAGCTCGGGCTCGCCAAGATCTACGCCAGCAGCGCCACGATGGCCCCGGCCGCGAAGAAACTCATCGCCGAGATCCTCGCCAAGTACCCCAACACCGCCGCCGCCAAGGAAGCCCGGGAACTCCAGAAGAAGCTGCCGTGAGGGGAGCAGAGCAGGTAGTAGGGCCGGGGTGCTAGGTAACAGGGGAAGAGTTCCGCCCTGTCCGTGCGGACTGCCCCCGCCCGCATCCTCGCGGTTCGTCTGAAAAGCCCGATGGTGAGCGAAGCGAATCGCCGGGTAACTTCGCGTCAGGCAGAACGTAGTACGGGATAGGACAGGAGCATCACGTTGTCCTCGCATTCGTCTGCAACGCCCGATGATCAGCGGAGCGAACCATCGCGGGTCTTCGCGACAGGAAAGGACCAGACCATGGGAGACAGACAATCCGGCACGAGCAGCGGCGCACGGGGACGGTCCCTCTGCCTTGTCCTGATCTGCCTGTCGGCCATCGCTGCGGCGCCGGGAGTTCGGGCGGCGGAGCGAGAGAACACCGCCCCAACCAGCAAGCCCAAGCCCTTTCCCTGGCGCCCCGCCTACGACGTCCGGCGCAACATCGTCTACGCGACGGTCGGCGGCGAGAAGCTGCTGCTGGACGCCTACGTGCCGAAGGCGGCGGGGCCTCACCCGGCCGTGCTGGTCGTCCACGGCGGGGCGTGGCGGATGGGCAACAAGCAGCAGTTGTCGAGCATCGCCCGCGCCCTGGCGGCCAGGGGGAAGGCGGCCTTCGCCATCAACTACCGCCTCGCGCCGAAGCACAAGTTCCCCGCGCAGATCGAGGACTGCCGCGCCGCCGTCCGGTGGATCGCCGACAACGCGAAGCAGCACAAGGTGGACGCCAAGCGGCTGGGGGCGATCGGCTACTCCGCCGGCGGGCACCTCGTGGCGCTGCTCGGCGCCCAAGGCGTCGAACAGGAGGCGGGCAAGGCAAAGCGGACCCTCCGCCTGCGGGCCGTCGCCGCCGGGGGCGCCCCCTGCGACTTCCGCAACTGGCCGCCCGACGCGGGCTACCTGGCCTACTGGCTCGGCGGGACGCCCCGTCAGAAGCCCAAGGCATACGTCGCCGCCTCCCCCGCCGCCTTCGTCACGGCGAAGTCCTCGCCGGTGTTCTTCTACAACGGCGAGACCGACCGGCTCGTCCGCCCCACCTCCGCCCGCGCCATGGCCGACGCGCTGCGAAAGGCGAAGGTCGACGCCGAGTTCCACCTCGTCAAGGGCGCCGGCCACATGCTCGCCGCCGCCAACCGCGACGCGCTGACCCGTGCCTTGAAGTTCCTCGACAAACACCTGACCGCCTCCGGCCGGCCCGCGGCGAAGCAAGCGAAGTAGCCCGCGAGGCCAGCTTCGGCATCCAGAGCGGCGCGATGTGGACGCAGCGCGGCTTCGACGCCGACGGCGACGTCTCCGCGGGTGCGCCGGCTGCCACATGACACGTCCGCCCCGAGCGGCTACAATCGCCTGACCATGGGTGAGGAAGGCGGCCTTATCGACACGCCGGGCCCCGCGCCGACGGCGGCACGGGCGCCGCTGGTGCAGCGCGTGCTGACGGCGCTGGCGGTCGGGGCGATCGGCGCGTTCGCGCTGCTGTTGGGCGTGCGGACGCTGACGACGCCGGACCTGGGGTATCACCTCGCCTACGGAGATCACTTCCTCGACCGCGGTGAGCTCGTCGACAGCGGGCTGTTCGTCTACCCGACCGTCAAGCCCACCAACGAAACCGACGTCGGGCCGGGCTGCTGGTATGACGAGCAGGGGCGGTACCGCTTCCCCAACGCCAACTGGCTCAGCCAGATCGTCATGGCGGGCGTGCATCGGGCCGCGGGGCTGAAGGGGCTGTCGGTGCTGCTGGCCGTGCTGGTGGCGGCGATCCTGGCCGTCGGGGCCGTGACGATGCGGCGGCTCGGGATCGGCTGGGTCGGCGTGGCGGCGGGGACGGGGATGACGGTGATGGTGGCGTACGAGCGGTTTCTGCTGCGGCCGGAGCTGTTCGGGTATCTCGCGCTGGTCGCGCAGTTCTGCCTGCTGGCCCGTCGGCGCGTGGGGCGGCCGGCGGCCGTGGGGCTGGTCGGGCTTCAGTGGGTGCTGGTGAACCTCCACAGCTACTTCCTGCTGGGGTTGGGGTTGACAGGGGCGGTGCTCGTCGAGCGGGCGGTGCGGTGGGGGTGGGCTCGACGGCGCGGCCTCGCGAAGCCGCAAGCGGCCTCGCCGTCGCGAGCGACGGCTCGGGGGGATCGGACAGACCGGGAAGATCGGACGGGTCGGGAGGACAGGGCGCAGGTGCTGCGGCTGGCGTGGGTGCTGGGGGCGCAGATTCTGGTGTGCTTCGTGAATCCGTGGGGATGGCGGCTGGCGGCCCTGCCGCTACAGACGCTGCTGTTCGTGCGGAAGCACGGCATCGCGGGCGGCTCGGCGACGGGCGAGGGGCACCCGTGGGCGATCATCGGGGAGTTCTTCCGGCCGTTCGCCACGGACATCTTCGAGCGGAGCAAGGCGTCGACGGCGTACTGCGTGCTGCTGAGCCTGGCGGCGGCGGGTGCGGCGGCGGCCGTCGCGAAGAGGCGGTGGGCCCACCTGCTGGTCATCGCCGCGATGACGGCCGTCTCCCTGTCGATGAGACGGAACATCGCCCCGGCGGCCCTGCTGATCGTCCCGCCGGCGTTGTCGGCCTGCCGGGATCTGCTGGCCGGCGCGCGGACGTTGTGGAACCGTCACGCCCCAACGGCCGCCACGGTCGCCGCGGCAATCCTCACCGGCCTGGGGTCGTTCGGCGCGTTCACCGTGGTGACCCACCGCTTCTACCTGCACGACGGGCGGGCCGTCCGATGCGGGCTCGGCGTCGCGCGGACCGTCGTGCCCGTGGCGGCGGCACAGTGGATCAGCCGACACGACCCGCCGGGCAGGCTCTGGACGGACTACAACAGCTCCTCCAACGCCTACTACTTCACCCGCCCCCACCGCGACGTGCCGATCCTCACCAACACGTGGGCCTACCCCCCGCAGGTGATGCGCCGCGTGCTCAACTGCTCGATCGGGCGGGCGCCGTTCGACCGCGTCGTCGACGAGTTCGGCTGCCGGACCGTCCTGCTGCACATGGACAGCACGTCGATCCCGCTGGCGCGGAAGCTGGTCGCCGACGCGAACTGGGCGCTGGTGCACGTCGATGCGCTCGACGTGGTCTTCGTCCGCGCCGACGGGCCGACCGCCGAGCTGGCCCGCCGGGCCGCGCTGACGCCGCGAACGTTTGACGCCGACGCCTTCGAACGCATGCTGCTGGCCGTCGACCCCGCGCCGAGCTCGTCGATGTACCTCGGCGGGTTCACGCTGGCCCATCTCGGCTGGGACACGCAGGCCGTCGAGATCCTCGGCCGCGCCATCCGCCGCTTCCCCCACAGCAGCGACCTGCACCGGATGTGGAACATGAAGGGCACGTCGCTGGCCCGCCGCGGCACGCTGCGGATGCTCGAGCAGCCGCCCGATCTCCGCGGCAAGCAGGACTGGCACGAGGCGAGGAACTGCTTCCTCGAGGCGCTGCGTGCCGAGCCCGACTACGCCCCGGCCGCCCGGAACCTCGCCGAGGTCGACAAGCAGATCGCCGCCGAGAAACGCGGCATCCTCTACAAGTACCCGTGGTAGCCGGTGGCGTCCGCCGCTCGGCGGACGGGCACTTCCGTCCAAGGGCTCTTGCCGTCTATCGTCCTCGTCCTCGTACTCGTACTCGTACTCGATTGTTTCTTCTGTTCGCGAAGGCGGGGACACCACCACATTGTCTGCCAGGCTTCCCGGGCCGAGGCGGGATGAGGTCGATGGCGGCACCCACTCTCACCTCTCACCTCTAACCTCTCACCTTCCCCGCCTTCCCCGATTTGGCGCTTCTCCGCCGTCCGGCAGGACAGTATGTTGTCCGCCGTGACGGGGGCAAGTGAACCAGACGGAAGGACCCGGGAAGATGGAAGACACGTACGGCAACCTGATCAGCTCGCTGGCGAAGGCCAACGACAAGCGGATCGTCCTGCTGGTGATGGACGGCATCGGAGACTGCGACAACGACGGGGGCGGGACGGCCCTCCAGCAGGCGGCCACGCCCAACCTCGACGCGCTGGCCGCCCGCAGCGCGATGGGGCTTCTCGTGCCGGTGGACACGGCCGTCACGCCCGGCAGCGGGCCGGGCCACCTCGCGCTGTTCGGCTACGACCCGCTGATCTACAAGGTCGGGCGCGGCGTGCTCAGCGCGTTGGGGATCGAGTTCGCCCTCACGCCTCGCGACGTGGCGGCGCGGCTGAACTTCTGCACGGTGGACGCGGCCGGCAAGGTCACCGACCGCCGCGCCGGGCGGATCGGCGACGACGTCAACCGCCGCGTCCTGGAGAAGATCCGCGATGGGCTGACCCCGCCGGCCGGCGTGGAGGTGCTCTTCGAGACCGTCGCCGAGCACCGCGCGCTGATCGTCCTGCGGGGCGACGGGCTGGACGACGACATCGGCGAGACGGACCCGCAGGCCGTCGGCGTGGCGCCCCTGTCGCCCGCCCGGCCGCCGCACGACGCGTCGAAGACCGCGAAGATCGTCGAGGATCTGATCGGGCAGGTCGGGCGGATCCTCGCCGACGAGCCGCAGGCCAACATGATCCTCGCCCGCGGGTTCGCGAAGTTCCCGAACTGGCCGACGTTCGCCGAGCGCTACCAGCTCGACCCGGCCGCCGTGGCCGGATACCCGATGTACCGCGGCGTGGCGAGGCTGGTGGGCATGCCCGTGGTCTCCCAGCCGACGACGGCGTTGGACGTCTGCGCGGAGACGGGCAAGGCGATGGCGGACCACACGTTCGTCTTCGCGCACTTCAAGTACACCGATAAGACGGGCGAGGACGGCGACCTGGCGGGGAAGATCGAGCGGATCGAGGAGATGGACGCCGCCCTGCCGACGCTGCTCGAGGCCGACCCCGACGTCCTGATCGTCACCGGCGACCACTCGACCCCGCCGAGCCTGAAGGCCCATAGCTGGCACCCCGTGCCCGTGCTGATGAAGGCCCCGCACCTTCGCGGCGGAGACGGCGGGAGCTTCGACGAGATCGCCTGCCGCGCCGGCCAGATCGGGACGATCCCCGCCAAGCAGATCATCCCCCTCGCCATGGCCCACGCCGAAAAACTCGAGAAGTTCGGGGCGTAGAACGAAGAACCTCCATCGCCCACAGCGCGGACAGCGCAGCGCGGGCTTCGCCCGCGACTCACTGTCGAATGCTGAATGCTGAATGCCGAATGAAGGAAACAGCCGAGGGCGAGGACGACGACGAGGACGACGACGATCAACAGCAAGAGTTCCGCGTAGTGCGGCGTTTCCCGGTGGTGGGCATCGTTCAGCGGCGGCCCCCGCGGCCGCCTCCGGAGCCCCGAAGGAAAACGGGGACTGGCTCCGAAGCGCAGCGCAGGTGCCTGTCCCCGTTTTCCGGCCCCACCGTCCGAGCGCCGCTCCGGAGCCCTGAAGGGGCGGCAGGCAATAGCCGGGGGCGCAAGCCCCCGGTAGCTGTGCCTTTATGAAAACGAGCCCCGAAGGGGCGGCAGAGGGCGTCGAGGGAAGCCCCCTTTGGAGGAACACGAGAGTTCCTCAACCGAACGGGAACCGACGCATTGGCATTGCTGAGACGAGAGGATCTCATCTGCTCCGCGCTGCCCGCGGTGAATCCTCTTCGCATCTACTCTTCGTCGGCCTCGAAGCGCGCCCGCAGGTCGGCGGGCACTTGCGGGACGTCCATCGGCCGGACGCCGCTTCGCACGCTGGCCGTGGCCGGGTGCCACGGCCGCGGCGTTCAGTGGCCGTGCTCTGCTCGCCGTCGAAGACACGGCCGCACACTCCGCGGCCGTGACACCCTCCATTCGGCAGTGGGTTGCGGGCGAAGCTCGCGCTGCGATCTCCGCGTTCTCCCTTCGGGCCCGAGCCCCCCATCGTGAGCCTCCCATCGGGTCTGAGCCTCAGGGTCGAAGACAGAGCCGAAGGCCGCGATGAAACACCCCGGCTCAAAACAAAAACACGGAATGAAACGCCGCGGCTGCACCCAAGCCATGAACCTCGACGGCGGCGGCTCAACCACCATCTACCACCCCGGCCACGTCGTCAACTCCCCCTCCGACGGCAGAGAACCAGCCCTCGCCAACGCACTGATCATCTACGCCTCGTCGCGGCCGGATAGCGCAGATGACACCAGATTCTTGACGCCACGCCCCCCAGCAGAAAAGTGGTTCTTCTCCCAATCAGTTGCCACAGTTCGGGTCGGTGGCCTGCTTGACTTTGAGGGTGAAGTAACGTTCGTCGTGGAAGCCGTACGCTTCGCGTTTGATCACCTTGATCTTGTTGTTGATG